>OLGD01000202.1_pt1 | contig 121745 bp, 76 predicted proteins | sample 1605311 | NCBI WGS metagenome assembly OLGD01 (sample SAMEA3888917, study PRJEB22519) | human gut metagenome | biome: human gut; feature: human-associated habitat; material: faeces | place: Denmark | collected 2010 | reverse complement strand
GGGGGTGCGGGCATGTAGGTTTACTATGAGAAGAAATATGAACACCTGGAAAGAAGAAGTGATTGCACAAAACAAGAAAAAAGCCATGCCTATTTTATCCTTCCCCGGGGCACGGATCATCGGGGCAACTGTAGAAGAGCTGGTTAAGGATGGGCATCTGCAGGCAAAGTGTATGGAGAGTATTGCGAAAAAATACGATATGGGGATGGCGTTGAGCCTGATGGATTTGTCCGTTGAGGCAGAAGCATTTGGCAGCCCGGTACATTACAGTGAAGATGAAGTGCCGACAGTTCTTGATGCTATTGTACATGATGAGGATGAGGCAGAGAATCTGAAGATTCCAAAAGTGGGCGAAGGACGCACTGGTGAATGTGTGAAAGGAATCAAAGAAGCGTGTGAGCTGATTACGGATCGCCCGGTATTCGCCGGAATCATTGGACCGTATTCTCTGACGGGACGTCTGCTGGACATGACGGAAATCATGATTCTCTGCTATGAAGAACCGGAAATGGTAAAGACGGTTCTGGAAAAAGTAACCACATTTTTGTGTGAGTATGCAAAAGCATTCAAAGAGGCCGGAGCAAATGGTGTGGCTATGGCGGAACCGGCAGCAGGACTGCTTTCTCCAAACCTGATGGAAGAATTCTCCACTCCTTATGTAAATAAAATCCGTGAAGCAGTGGAAGACGAGCACTTCATGGTCATGTATCACAACTGCGGAAATGTGGTGCCCTTAATGGAGCAGGTAAAGAATGTCGACGCACAGTCCTATAGTTTCGGAAATGCAATCGATATTGAAAAAGCGCTGGAAGTGATTCCTTCGGACCGGATTGTAATCGGAAACATTGACCCGGCGGGAGTACTTCGAAATGGAACTCCGGAAATTATCCGGGAAGAAACTCTGAAATTGATGGAGCGCTGCACAAAGTATCCGAATTTTGTAATCGCTTCGGGATGCGATATACCGCCTCTGACACCGTTTGAGAATATAGATGCATTTTTTGCAGCAGTGGAAGAATTTTATTCTTGATTTTTTACAATGCCCGCTTTCAGCGGGCATTGCCAGTTTAAGATTTCGTCTGTGCGACCTCCACCATGACCGCATGAAACCGGAAACTCTCATATTCAACGTTTGCCCTCGGAACCGGAATACCTGCTTCCATCAAGGCTCCCCCCGGATATTTTCCCCCATTCATTTCATAAATGGCATCTTCCTTCAGACCTTTGAATTTTAAGATGGCAGCCGGGCCATTGGGATGAATCTGAAGCGCTACTGCACACACAAGCGCTTCTCTTTGGTCCTCAGATACAAACTCCCATGCATGATGGCCGCCATTATGATTCGGGTCCGTAAGACGGTAATAACTGCCATATTGAATCAAATCATAATCATTTTTAAATTCCTGAATCTGTGATCTGACTGCTTCTTTTTCTTCTGCTGACATCTGATTGACATCCAGTTCATATCCGAATGTTCCAGCCATTGCAACCGCTGCACGGGTTTCAAAGGGCGTATTTCTTCCTGTCTGCTCATTGGGGCACTGGGATACGTGAGCGCCCATGGTGCTGACAGGATAGGCAAAAGACGTACCATACTGGATGGTCAGCCGCTCTATGGCATCCGTATCATCACTGCACCAGATCTGCGGTGTGTAATACAGCATACCAGCATCAAATCTTCCGCCGCCGCCGCTGCAGCCCTCGATTAACATATCCGGATAACGTTTCCCCAGGCGTTCCAGGATCTCGTACAGCCCAAGAACATAGCGGTAAGCTACTTCTCCCTGCCGTTCTTTTGGCAAAACGATGCTGTAGATATCTGAAATACTGCGGTTAAAATCCCATTTCAGATATTCGATTTTCGTCTGATCCAGAACCTCACACATCTGTTCAAAAACATGCTCCCGAACCTCTTTTCTGGAAAAGTCCAGTACAAGCTGAGATCGGCTCCGCACCGGTCTTTTCCCGGGAACCTGCAGCGCCCAGTCCGGATGTTCCCGATAGAGGTCACTGTCCTCGGAGATACACTCCGGTTCGAACCAGATACCAAACTTCATGCCAAACTCATGAATGCGCTCTGACAATTCCGCTAATGTGCAGCCTAATTTCTTTTCATTTACCGCCCAGTCGCCCAATCCGGATTTGTCATCATCACGCTTTCCAAACCAACCGTCATCCATGACAAACAATTCCACACCAAGTTCGGCAGCATCCTTTGCCATACGAACCAGCTTATCTCCGTCAAAGTCAAAATAGACACCTTCCCAACTGTTGAGCAATACCGGCCTTCTCGTTTTCCTGAATTTACCACGGCAGAGATTGTTCCGGTAAGCATTGTGATACCGATGAGACAAGGTGGCGAAACCTGCCTCTGAGTAGACCATTGCAGCCTCCGGCGCATGGAAGATCTGATCCGGTTCCAGTTGAAAGCAAAAGTTCTCCGGATGGATTCCCATGACCACCCGTGTCTGGTCAAATTGATCTACTTCAGCAGCTCCCAGAAAATCACCGCTGTAGAGGAAGGAACATCCATAACAGGAACCAACATCTTCCGTCGTATCCTGCCCGCAGAGGATAAAGAATGGATTATGCTGATGACTGGACGCTCCTCTGGTACTTCCGATGGTCCAGACTCCATGCTGCAGCAGGGCGCGCTGGGGAGTACGTTCTTTCACATGACGTCCGTAAAATGTCTGCAGCTCATACCCCGCCTGCTGGAAATCCAGACAGGTACTCAAAACCCGCTCCAGATACAGGGGACTTTCTCCGGTATTCTGAACCGTCACAGATCGGGTAATCATATCCAGATTTTCCAGAACACCGTAATAGAGGGAAACCAGGATCTGCCTGGTTGTATCCTCCAGCCTGAGAATTAAAGTTTCTGCTTTGGTATCCTCTGTGGCATAGATTGCCGGAAGCCCCGGAATACTGTATTTTCCCGGCCTGATCTCATATCCTGCATAACGCAGTTCACATGCGTTACTGCCGTTGGGATACCGTACCTTTAATGCACTGGTCCGGTAATCCCCGCTGCCATAGGAAGGATACTCCTGAGGCAGCGCATCCAGGGTATAAGTACGGTCATCCTCTTTTTCATAAGGATTCCCCGAAAAACCACGATCCGCATAGGTGATCAAATAAGAATAATCGCAGACACCTGTCTTCTTTCCATAATAGGTGTGAAGCAGCACACCACAGTCATCCACCTTCATCTGATACATCGTATGATCTGTCTGCAGAGTAAACAAATCTTTCTTTTCATTCAATACAATTGCCATATCATGTTTCCTTTCTATTTTACAGCGCCGTTTACAACACCGTTCAAAATCTGCTTCTGGCATACCAGATAAAAAATCAGGATTGGAATCAATGCCAGGAGATAGGATGCAAACGCCAGGTTGTAGTTCGTACCGAACTGGGTCTGGAACGTGAGCTGTGCCAGAGGCAGTGTATTTTTTCCGGTACCGGACATGATAACCAACGGAGTCATGACATCATTCCAGGTGCCAAGTACCGTCAATACCGCAACGGTTGCATGCATTGGTTTCATAATCGGAAAGATAATGCTCCAATATGTTCTCCAGGTAGATGCTCCATCCACTCTCGCCGCCTCTTCCAGTGCAATCGGTATGTTCTTCAGATAACCGCTGTACAAAAGTAAGTTCATCGGCATATAGAATACCACATAAAGAATGGCAACCCCCGCCATATTTCCAATCCCCATCTCCGATGTCTGCTTTACCAGCGGCATCATCAGGATTGCAAATGGTACAAACATACCGCTTACAATGTACAGATATACAAATTTATAAAATTTACTGTCCTTCATGCTCCTTCCAATGGCATAACCTGCCAGAGAGTGGATCAGTACGGATAAGATCACTGCCGCACCCGAGATGATCAGACTGTTGACGAGAGAATTCCAGAAATCCGTAACACGCATCGCCTCTGCAAAATTGTGGAAGCTGAAAGAGGATGGCAGAGCCAGCGCCCCCATAATATCATTTGTCATCTCAGAAGGCTGCTTAAAAGCGATGACGATTGCCATATACAGCGGAAAGAAGATGGTCAGACTGCCCAGAATCAGCAGAATTGTAATGGGCCAATTGACTGCTTTTGTTTGTTTCATCTTGCTTTTTATCATAACTGCTCCTCCTTTTTCCCTGTTACCGTAAGCTGAAATACAGAGATCGCCACGATTACCACGAAAAAGATAAACGCATTGGCACTCTGAAAACCAAATTGTCCGCCGCTCATACCATTCTGATAAATCAGATAGGAAATAGATTCCGTACTCTGTGCCGGACCACCCTTGGTCAACGCCATGATCTGATCGAATACCATCAGGAAATTCTTCATACAAAGCACCATATTAATGGAGAAGAACGGTATAATCAGAGGAAAGGTCAGATGCTTAAACTTCTTCCATCCGGTAGCGCCGTCCAGAGAACCTGCCTCATAGACATCCTCCGGCACAGTCTGAAGTCCTGAGATATAGATGATCGTGTTCATGGCAATGGACTGCCACGCACCTACAATCACAATTGCAAACCATGCAGTTTTGGTACCGGATAACATGTTCCTGCTTAAAAAGTCACTTCCAATGGCAGAGCCGATTGCCGGAAGAATATACGTGAAGATAAAACTGAAGATATAACCTACAACCAGTCCGCCCAGAACGTTCGGCAGAAAATAGATGCCGCGCAATGCACTTTTTCCTTTAATCCGGCTGTTCAGACCAAGTGCCAGAATCAGACTGAATACATTTACGATAATCGTACAGACAACTGCATACTTAAATGTGAACAGGTAGGATTTTCCTACTCTGGCATCTCCAAAAAGATCCCCATAATTCCGAAGACCAACCCATTCGTAACTTCCATATCCCTTAAAATTTGTAAAACTGTAAAGAAAACCTTTGATCAGAGGTAATGTGTTAAACAAGAAGAACAACACCAGAATCGGAATGGTAATCAATAAAAAAGTCCGTTTTCTATCATTTCCCTTACTCAGCATAGTTATCTACCTCCCTTTTCTTCTTCATACTTCTGGACTTTACGGATGATATCTCTGTTATAGCGTAACCAGTCGGTATCGAATTTTTTCAGAAATGCATCCGTATCGCCGTTCATCAGATAGGTTTGAATCAAAGCATCCACACTCATCTCTGACGGATAATAGTGATCCTGATAATCTGCCATTTTTCCTTCTTTTATGAAGGAAGCCATCCCGTCAAGCATAGACGGAAGTTCAAAATCACCTTCTTTGCACGGCACGGCATTCTGCTCATCCAGATAATCCTGCACACTCTCGTCTTCCAAAAGGAAATTTAAGACTTCATAAGCCGCCTCCTTATTCTCACAGTCTGCCATAACCGAGAACTGCAGGTCCACACCGGAATTGAGGAGATTGGCGTTTGCATCGTCACTTGCCGGAAATACGAAAGAATCCACATCCATATCCGGATTTACCGAAAGAATCTGAGGTACTGCATAACTTCCGATGACATACATCGCTGATTCACCCCGGGCGAATGCAGTACAGGCATCATTATAACTGTATCCATAAGGATCCGGCTGCGCATAATCCAAAAGCTGATAGGTCTTCTCTGCTACTTCCCGGTAAGCCTCTGTAAATGTGGCCTCTCCCCGGTTCACCTGTGCACAGATATCCGCCGGTGCAAGATCTACACAGATTGCATTCCAGGGAGCCAGACAAGTCCAGGTATCCTTAAATCCAAAGTACAAGGGCTGCTGACCGCTGGCCTGGATGGTATCACACAGAGTCAGAAATTCCGTCCAGGTTGCAGGAATCTCCCAACCATTCTCCTGAAACATCTCCCTGTTATACAGAACCCCCGCAGCATTTGCTACATAGGGGACTGCGTAGATGCCCTCTGTGGGAACGAATTCCAGATTCTTATCGATCTCCAGATAAGCCTGCTTGATCTCTGATAGACCCTCAAAATCGGAGATATCCATCAACATTTCGGAATCCAGAAAATTGGAATAGTTCACATCACCTCCAATTCCGATGATGTCCGGTGCATCCTCCTTAATGAATCGGGTTTTCAAAATCGTCATTGCATCATTTGGAGATTCAATTTTCAGGACAATGTCATCATGCGTTTCGTTGAATCTCTGCTCAATTTTCTCGAATGCTTTGACCGCCTCCGGCTTGTACTGCACCAACTCAATGACCGTCTTTCCACCCTCTGTGCCGGAACCCCCGCAGCCACCCAGACAAAATCCCGTCACCGCTGCAGCAGCTGCTGTCCAGACCACAGCCTTCGTTTTTCTTTTCATACCTTTTTTGCTCCTTTCTTTTTTTCACATTTTTACTTTTTTATGCCGCTTTCCTATAAAACTTTTTCAATATATCCATCTTATATTCGTCACTTTGTATGTTGTATCGTTCTTTTCTTAATCAAATTCTAGCATTTCAACTATTTTCCGTAAATATTTGAATGTGTGCCTTTTTATATCATAATGCTTGTTTTCACGAATATAGTTGAATCATAGACGTATTATGGTATATAATATAAGATATTCCTGGATTTTCGTTATATTGTCTTAAAAAACATACCAATTTTTGAACATAATCACAAATAAAGGAGCTGTATATGGCAAATACCTTATTTTCCATTTTTCGAGATGAACGTTTTATGGACCTGACCCTGTATCAGTATGGGTATGAAAAGTGTGATCCCCTGCATTCCTTCGGTCCATTTGTCCGCAATCACTATCTGTTCCACTACATTATATCCGGAAAAGGAACACTTCACTCCGATGATGCCAAACATAACACAAATTTTTTTCACCTGACCTCCGACCAGGGCTTTCTGATCGAGCCAGGTTTTTCAAATCTCTACTTTGCAGATAAGGAGGAACCCTGGGAGTATATCTGGCTGGAATTCGGCGGACTAAGGGCAAAAGAGTTTCTGGAAACAGCCGGGCTATCCCAAACCTCTCCCATCTATCATCCGGATACACCGGAGCACGGCCGGGAATTACTGAATCAGATGTTTTCTATTGTGCACAATCCAGATGCCTCTCCGCTCAATCAGATTGGGCATCTATATCTGTTCATCGATCGTCTGATTTCCAGTTCCACGTCCAGGAAACAATTGCAGGGCGGACGCCTCAGTGAATTCTATGTACGTGAAACAATCTCCTTTATCGAGCAGTTCTACGCACAGAATATCACCATTCTGGACATGGCAAACCGCTGTCATCTGGAGCGCAGCTATTTCGGAAAAATCTTTAAAGAGGTTGTTGGGCAATCACCGCAGGAATTCCTGATTCAATATCGAATGTCAAAGGCCGCTGAAGCATTGACACTTTCCAATAAGTCCATCGGAGATATCGGAGTCTCTGTCGGATATCAAAATTCGCTGCATTTTTCACGTGCTTTTAAAAATGTGTATGGAATATCACCGAGGAATTATCGGCAGGAAAATAAAATCATGGACAGGAAATAACTATTGTTTCAACCAGACAAAAGCGGCAGCCGCACTCATTATTTTGTGCGGCTGCCGCAGCTTATCTCTTCTACACCCTCTGCATTTCCCCATCACACTTCTTTTCATACAGGCTGCGATACCATAAACATATACTCACCTTGGAAATGAATCACCGCATGTCCATATGTTCTACATATGCCCGCATTTCTTCTCTGGTTTTAATTGTTCTGGCTCCATCAATCAGCGTTTGTTTCTGCGCCTCATCTAATTGTGAAAATTTGTTGAGTATATCAGAATGCTGTGCAAGTTCCATAGTGAAACCAATGGGTAGTTCCTCATTATTTATCATATTCTTTTCCCTCATTATAAAAAATTCAACTTACATGATCTTAATTCTGAAATCATCGCTTTCAACTGTTACCGTAAGGAACTGTTAAGAAATAACTTGTTAATGAGTTATTTCTTAACAGTTCCTAAGCATTTTCAGACCAGTTTATTATGTGTAATTTTTATATTTTTATTCATATGCTTAAGATACACATTGTTCATACAGCAAACGTGCGCCGGAATGATTGTTTCATTCTGACGCACGATAGTTCTTATCATTTCTGATTTTCTTGCTTTCCTGCTTCCGTTATTTCCGGATTTTCGGAAACCCGGCTTTGCGTATCCGTCTGCCGGTTCATCGCTTTTTTTCGTTCTGTTTTCTTGATTTTTTTGACAATAAAGACAACGGCTGCCACCATAATTGCCAACAAAATCCAGTACGGCAGCCCACCGATCAGCCACAATGCCAGTGACCGAAAACCTTCTTTCACATCATACAGGTTTCCAATCAGTCTTTCTTTTAATTGCGCCCCAAAAGAATCCGAAACTTTGGTTTCCCGTTCCACCTCTCTTACAGTCATTTCTATGGAACTGTACTGTATCCTGCTATCGTAGGTGCGTTTTCGGGATTCGTAACTCTCCAACTGATAACGAACTTCTGTCAGCTCCTGCTGGATCAGCATGATATCTTCCAGCGTCTCTGCTTTTTCCAACATCGCCATCAGACTTTCCTGCTCCGTTTTCAATGCAGAAATATGACTTTCCGTGTCCACATAATCCAGGGTAACATCTTCCACCTGTTCGGAAATATGGGTAACATTTGCCATCTCTTTCATCCTGCCTTTGAAATTATCCAGTCGATCCGCAGGGATTCTAAGGGTATATCTGGCATACCGATAGTCTCCATATTCACTTTCTTCCCCCGAGATATCCGAATACTCCACATAACCGCCGGAATCTGCTACCACTCCTTCTAATGCATCCACAAACTCCGTAAACGCTTTCGTCTCTACCGAATATTCCTGCTGTTTGATCAGTTTCCGGTCAGAAGCTGTAACCTGAACGGCTGCACCTCCACTGTCCCCTGTCCCTTGCTCTGCCTCTGTCGCTGCCTCTGCACTTTCGCTGTCCAAGGTATCCATAAACACTTCACTTTTCTCCTCCGCTCCGGCATTGGACTGTGCCATACCCTTATCGGAATTTCCGCAGGCTGCCAATAACGCCAACATCATTGCCATCAGTAACGCTGTCATTCTTTTTTTCATGAGTTTCCCTCCTTTTCCTGTTCTGACTTTATGAATGCTTCACTCTCATTTTAATAGTGTCAGCGCAGCCTGATTTTGCTGCAGACAAAATAAAAATTTTCATCAATTGTTTTCCTTTAAGCAACGCTGTTTTAATGGACGAAATCCGAATATCTATTATAAATTTTACATATACTATATCTATTCTATCATTCCCTGGAGGCGCCTGCTATGAAATCAAAAGCTTACCTGTATCTGTCCGCCCTGGCAACCGTAATTCTCGGAACGCTTCTGCATTTTACCTATCAATGGTCCGGCAGAAACCCTGTAATCGGTATCTTCAGCGCTGTCAGTGAAAGCACCTGGGAGCACCTGAAACTACTCGCCATTCCCATGCTGCTGTTTCTTTTTCCGGAATATCTGCTGTATGGTAAAAACTATTCAAATTATCTTCCGGTTCGCTTTCTTTCCATCCTGATCGGTATGTCTGTGATTGTTATAACCTTCTATACTTACACAGGCATCCTTGGAACCCACTGCCTTTGGGCCGACATCGGCACTTTTCTGCTGGGTATCCTCGCTTCTCTCTGGTTCAGTTTGAAACTGCTGCCCACCAGATATTTGTCATCGAAAATGGCTGTCCGATTATCGCTCTTGGGCATCCTTCTGCTCATCTTTTGCTTTGCCTGCTTTACTTTTTATCCACCAAATCTTCCGCTTTTTCAAGCCCCTTCCTAATATTCGAATGTTTTTAGGATTGTGGAAGCATGAAATGCGGAGCAATCCGTGTATCATAGGGGTCAAAATACCTTTTGACCCCAACATCATTCGACATATGTATTCAGAAATGAAAAAACTGTCCCATAGTAACTCTCAGGATCTTTGTCCTGAGATTGGGCGTGTCCTGCTCCCTCGACAACCAACAATTCTTTCTCACAGTCTGCAGCTTCATACAACTCCTCCGCCATTTCTAATGGAACAAATGCATCCTGATCTCCATGAATAAAAAGAATCGGAAGTTCACTTTTTTTCACTGCTTCAAGTGCTGATGCCTCCCGTATATTGTAGCCGCCCCGCAGCCGCAGCACCAGATTCGCTCCGTCAATGATTGGAAAACCCGGCAGATGAAACCATTCCTTCAGTTGTTTTTGGAAAATACTGTAAACATCCGTATAGGCACAATCAGAAACCACCGCCCTTACCTGTTCCGGTAACGCTTCTCCTGTCATCATCAAGGCACATGCCCCGCCCATGGATTGTCCATGAATCACGATTTTTGCATCCGGATCGCATCCCAGGATATAATCCAGCCAGAGAAGATTATCCTGACAGTCTGTCCATCCCATACCGATAAAATCCCCTTCACTTTCTCCGCTGCAGCGCAGGTCCGGGGAGAGCACCTGATATCCCTGCTTCGCATACTGACAGCCAATCGGATATAATTCTTCTTTCCATCCGGTATATCCATGAAGCAGAAGAACCCACTTATGACTTTCCCTCTTCTGAAAGAAAACCCTTCCAATCAACTGGTAACCATCTTCTGTAGTTACCGAAAGTTTTTCTGTATCTGCCTGTTCCAGCCAGGCATTTGTTTCTTCTAACGCCTTTCCATGATTCTGCTGAATATCATCTGTATGTACCAATGCTTCCACACTCTGTTCGGTAATTTCTCCAAATGCCTCCGTCTGTTCCATCTTCTCCGGAACGAGTGCCACATCCACCAGAATATTACAAATCACAAAATACAAACTGATGAGCAAAAGCAATCCTATGATTATAATCCGTTTCAGCCATTTCTTCTTATGCATTGCTTTTTCTTATTTTCCTCCTTCTAAATTTCTTTTATAATAGACAGATTCAAAATCACGTCATCCTCTTTTACAAGTTCCCGGTACAGACGCTCTCCCCAGAACTCATACAAATTGCTGCATGTCACCTTCCCCTCCAGGCGGACTTTCGCCTGCATCTCCAGACGATAGGGAACTACACCGTCACTTGGACCCAAAATGCCGTAAAATCCAGACAAGATTCTCAGATTTTGATTTATGTAAGACCAATGTTTCTCTTCAAATACCTTTGGAGCCATCGATTGATACTGCAAACCTTCATAAGATAAGACCGCCGGAGTCAGTCCATTTTTCAGATCCATCTGTCGGAATCGCTGGTAATTCAATTCCGCAATTTTATCATTGCATCCCCAGAGTTGTTTTGCCTCCCTGAAGGTCAGTCCCTGAAGATACGCCATCAATATCTGGGGTTCTTCCAGGTAAATCGGTAATTTCACTATTGGCATGCTGTCCGTATCCACATTCATTTTTTTCGCCGGTGATATCATAATTTTCATCTTTTGTCTACCTGTTTCTTAATTCTGAATTTTTCGACTAATCAACACTGTTTTCTCAATTATACTCTAAATTCTTTATAATAGCAAACCAATTTCCACTTTGTTATTCCGGTAATTTGTTCCAAAAAAGAATTGACAGATATCGGAAAATGGGGTACACTTTAATAAAATTTTATAGTCGGACGACAGTAAGCAGAATCCTGACCAAAAATGCTTTGCTGGATTCCGCAAGATGACCTGTCATTAAAAGGGAGTAGTTTTCGTATATTATCAACAAATCCGATTCCGCGAATAGGTATCTGGTAATATATACCGTATTTTTATGGGTACAAGACTTTTAATGTGTGATTTACAGAATGATTTTTCTATTTCTGCAAATCATACATTAAAAGTCTTTTTTGCTTTATAAAAAATTTCTCTTCCTCAAAAAAAACATCCGGCTGTGTTTTTTATACCCATACTCTTAAGGAGGAACAACATGAAAGCATGGTATCAACAGACAAAGGAAGAAGTGCTGAAAACTCTGCACACGCAGGAAAACGGTTTGTCTTCTGAAAAAGCAGCACAACTTCTGCAGGAAAAAGGTGAGAATGCATTAAAAGAAGCCCGGCCAAAAAGTACGCTTCGCGTATTTGCCGAGCAGTTTTTGGATCTTCTGGTAATCATCCTTATCATTGCCGCTGTTATTTCCCTGATCTCAAAGAATGCAGAGAGTACCATTGTCATCCTGACGGTCATTGTATTAAACGCAATTCTTGGAACCGTTCAGCATAAGAAAGCAGAAAAATCTCTGGAAAGCTTGAAGTCCCTTTCCGCGCCAAGTGCAAAAGTCCTGCGCGATGGCCAGAAAATTGAACTTCCCTCCATCCAGATTGTTCCCGGTGATATTCTGATTCTGGAAGCCGGAGACCTGATTGTAGCAGACGGACGACTTCTGGAAAACTATTCCCTTCAGGTCAATGAAAGTTCACTGACCGGCGAATCCACGAACGTGGATAAGGCGGACGGTATCCTTCATGAAGATTTCGCTTTGGCTGATCGAACGAATATGGTTTATTCCGGCAGTCTGGTTACCTACGGACGTGCCGTCGTTGTAGTTACGGAAACTGGTATGGCTACGGAGATTGGTAAGATTGCGGCTATGATGAACGCAACCAAAGAAAAAAAGACCCCTCTTCAGGTCAGCCTGGACCAATTCAGCCGGAAGCTTGCCATCCTCATTCTGGGAATCTGTATTCTCGTATTTCTGCTAAGTTTATACCGTAAAATGCCGGTACTGGATTCCCTGATGTTCGCCGTGGCACTTGCAGTAGCCGCCATTCCGGAGGCTCTGAGTTCCATCGTAACCATCGTTCAGGCAATGGGAACACAGAAAATGGCGAAGGAACATGCCATTATCAAAGATTTAAAGGCTGTGGAAAGTCTGGGATGTGTATCTGTTATCTGCTCTGATAAAACAGGGACGCTGACTCAGAATAAAATGACCGTTCAAAACATCTACATCAACAACGAAACCCTGACGATCGATGAACTGGATCTGCACCACCAGCTTCACCGTTATCTGCTGTATGATGCAATTCTGACCAATGATTCTACCATCGTTGACGGAAAAGGAATCGGTGATCCCACAGAATTTGCCTTAGTAGAGATGGGGCGTAAAATCAAAGTCAGTGACGAACTGCTCCGGGAACTAATGCCGCGTCTGGAAGAGATTCCTTTTGATTCCGACCGGAAACTTATGAGCACGAAATACCAGCTCCACGGGATTCCTACCGTATTGACCAAAGGAGCCTTGGATGTCATGCTTGACCGTACCACACAGATCAGAACCAACGAAGGCATACGTCCCCTTACAGAAAATGACAGAGCAACGATCCTTCAGAAAAATCTGGAATTTTCAGAACAGGGACTGCGCGTTCTTTCTTTCGGGTACAAAGAGGTCACCAATGACTATCGTTTATCACTGGACAATGAAACCGGATTTACCTTCCTTGGATTGATCTCCATGGTGGATCCGCCCCGTGAAGAATCCATACAGGCAGTGGCCGATGCCAGACATGCAGGGATCAAACCGATTATGATTACCGGCGATCATAAAATTACCGCTGCTGCAATTGCCCGACAGATCGGAATTTTCTCAGAGGGTGATCTGGCTGTCACAGGACAGGAACTGGATGCTATGTCCAGGCAGGAGCTTGATGAAAAACTCACCGATATTTCCGTGTATGCAAGAGTTTCACCAGAAAATAAAATTCGTATCGTAGATGCCTGGCAGCAACGAGGGGCTATTACCGCTATGACCGGTGATGGTGTCAACGATGCACCCGCACTGAAAAAGGCAGATATCGGTGTTGCCATGGGCATCACCGGGACAGAGGTTTCCAAAGATGCCGCCTCCATGATTCTGACCGATGATAACTTTGCGACAATTGTCAAGGCTGTAGCAAATGGCCGCAATGTATACCGCAATATAAAAAATGCCATAAAGTTTCTTCTTTCCGGTAATATGGCAGGTATCCTGTCCGTTCTATATACTTCACTTGCGGCGCTTCCTGTTCCATTTGCACCGGTTCATCTGCTGTTCATTAACCTGCTGACGGACTCCCTGCCGGCGATTGCCATCGGCATGGAACCTGCAGAAAACGATGTATTATCGGAACCTCCAAGAGATCCCAGAATCGGAATTCTGACCCGCAGCTTTATGCTTTCCATTCTGCTTCAGGGCGGGCTGATTGCCGTCTGTACCATGATTGCTTTCCACCTTGGACTGCGCACCCAAACCGAAGCTCTGGCAAGCACGATGGCATTTTCCACCCTTACACTGGCACGGTTATTCCACGGCTTCAACTGCCGCAGCAGACATAACATCTTTAAGACAAGATTTTCCTCAAACTGGTACAGCATTGCTGCATTTGCCGCAGGCGTTCTGCTGCTGGGTCTGGTTTTATTCGTACCTTTCCTGCAAAGACTGTTTTCCGTTACCGCTTTGACCAGACAGCAGATCGCTATGATCTGCCTGCTGGCTTTCATCCCAACAGTTATCATTCAAATTTTCAAAATCATAAGAGATATAAAAAGTAATTAGCCTATTAAAAAGGAGATATCTACATACCATAGGTATCTCCTTTTACGGTCAGTCCAGCCTCCCTGGCCAACCGCCAAAGTCCATCCACCGCCAAAGATACGGTAGACTCCACATGAATATAATCTGTCACACTGTAGTCAAACAAAATATTTCCCTGTGCAGGGAATTCATCATCGGCATCCCAGAAGAGAAACCGCATGGGAATACATGCAAAGGAATCCACCTGATACCCTGCATCCCCCTGTGGAAGCGGTTTCCCGCCTAATCTCTGCGCCGCCTGATGAAGCAGTTCCAGGTGTCCGCTGAAAGTCATGGCAAACGGCTTCAACACATGCGCTTCAAAGGCGGGAGCAAAGGGGCTGGCATTCTTAACATTCCGAAAAGGAACCCAACGATCCTGAAAACCTGCTTCTCTTTTGGAATACCAGAACAGATTATAGATATTCATCCTTCTCTCTCTTGGTATTTCCTCTGTTCCGGTAAGTCTTTTGATAGAACCATCCTTTTTGCCGATGCAGTATTCCTCACCAAAATATGTAAGCCGAAGGCTCTCTTCATCCTCCCTAAGTCCCGGTATCTTCTCCTTCAACTCCTGCAGATTCATCTGCAAAAACCTTTCCCGCCAAAATTCACATAACTTTTCATAATTTGATACTTCCCGTTCAGGCATTTTTCACCATAACCTTTCCATCAACGCTATCTTCATCCCGATCATTTACAGGTTCAGTCAGTTCTTTCGCTGCAGACTCCCCTGCCCTTTTCTCCCATCTGAACATACTGTACTCAACAATATGTTGCGCAGGACTGCCTGATTTCTATAGAAGAAGTGTCATAGCCCCAGATATTGAAACAGGTCTTCACATCCCGGATTTCCATACGGCATTTTGGTCCAAGCACAATCTCTCCTATGGGCTTTGTATCTTCTTCAGAAAACTTCAAATCATAATAAGAGATCAGACGATGATTCTTGTAATAAACTCCGGCAGATGATTTTACGGCTCCATCACATCTCAGGTCTTGCTCTACTGCCGGTACGGCTGTCATACAGATTCTCCACTCCTGTTCTTCTGAAAAAGCGGGATTTTTCATTTCACCCAGGTCAATTTCCGACTCACTGAAAATCATATTTACTATGTCTTCCAATGTTTCTCCCCTATCCCATAGGTATCGCATCTTCTCTGCCTTCTCACAGGCATATCGGTTATGGCGTTTTAAATCATAACAGATTTTCAGATAATGAAGATTCAGATTTTGTTCATCCAATTGCTTCAGATAGCTTTTATAAAATCCAATGGCAACACCTCTTCCATCCATCGCATAAGCACGCCATTGGCTCAAAAGATCCGGATTCTCGGAAAAACAGGCAGCATACAGATTTCTGCTCTCAATAAATTCTTTTTTACACTTTTGATAGGTTCCAAACAATACATGGTTATGAGGAAGCTTTGCAAAAAACTCCTCATCAATCATATTCTGAATCCACTTTCGTTCCGCATAATCATTGGATTTCTCAATATCAGAAAGGCGAAGGGTTCCCTGTTCAAAGATATCTTTCATCGTTTCCACTGTACAATAATGATATACAAATTCTGACTCTGCCATACGTTTTCCCTCCTGTTTCCAACGAAAAACAACTCCACTTCTCACCTTATAAGTATTGTATTTTTCGCTGCTTCACTTAGTATGCGCTTAATATCAGAACCCTATAACAACCGATAAAAAGAAAATATCTTACCTATGACATCATCTATTGCTTTGTTTCTTTTTTCGTATAATTATCTTCCATTGTATTATAACACACTTCACGACTGCTATAGCAATCATTTTTCAATGCTTTTTTAACTCTCTTTTCAAGCAAAGAACAATCAGAATAGCGACTAACAGCCAAAGCATTATCTTTCGGGTTAACAGAAAACCAATTACAAATACGAATATACATATCAATACCAAAAATAATATCAATAATAACAACAAGTTGTCGGCCCTCCTTTTATTCATCTGCAAGCTATTGTTTTTTCGATTCTATGGCCACACTCTGGTTTTTCATTCTTCAATTTTAAGTGATAGCTTTCCGGTAAAATCATCCCCTTCAAGAACGATGAAGTTCTCTCCGCTAAACCGACTGTACTCGGCTCTATAGCTTCCAACATAATCATCCATACGGAATTTTCGTTCTCCTTTCAGGGCTTTGTCTTCGGTAAGATCGTGTTTGCTGAAAGCTTCCAGCCAGTTGTTTAATACATCTTCAATACCGTCTTTCAGTTTGTTAACCCCACGTTTGATACTGTCTATACCGTCTTCAAATTCCTTTGTGATATACTGGTCCAACTCTATCCCACATCCTGTAACGCTTGTCATCAATATCAATGTAAAAACCACTGCAAGAATCCATTTACGTAACATAATCATTCCTCTCCTTACTTTTTAGATCGCTCAATCCCTCTATCTGGTAATCCCATTGCCACTGTTCGGATTTTGACTTGAACAGATCAGATCTGCACAGAAAAGCAGTATTAGTATCAGACATACTGATACAAGCACTTTTTTCGGTATACGTCTGAACACATGATCAAGAAACGGCGCCAGAAGATAAACGAACAGCATACCGCCGAACCCAAAAGCCAACAGCCCTTCTGCACAAATTCTTCCATTAAGATTCAGAAAATAGTCACTATAATCCCACCATTTTTTTCCGTCGTAAATCTGTTCCAAAAGCCATGATATGTAATATTCAATGCACCCACACAGAAGGATGATTGACAAAAATTCTAATAATGGTCTTTTCCGCAGTTTATTCAGGAATACCAAAATCAGGACACTCCCGGAACCATAGATCGGCAGCCAGGGACCATGAAGAAATCCACGGTTTACGAAACTCCCGTCTGTGATCAAATGAAGACCTACTTCCCACAGCCATCCTGCGAGACTCATAGAAAAAAATATCATGACCATAGAGCAAAGGGACTCACTGTTTTTTTCCAATTATCTCCAACTTTTTGTACAGCTGATTTCCATCTTTCTCTTTTTGTCATAATCCTCCTCCGAAATAGTTCCCAGATAGCAAGGATCTGCTGTCATCTTATGAGCGCTCAACTGAATATCATCGACGAATTCCAACAGTTTCTGCTTCGGGACAGAATTTGGGAATACATCCAGATTCTTCCTGGCTTCCCCGGCATATTGATCAATCTTCATTAATGTATACCGGAATCCATCAGAATCACGAATCAATTCCGTTATTCTTTTGTCCGCCAATTCATGATACAGACCCTCTTTTATATTCCTTGCTATTTGCTTCAATTTAGAACCATTCCTGACATGCGAAAATGAGTAAATAACCGGAAGCGTATAATATCCGGACCAAAAATCATTATGAATCGTTTTCCCTGATAAATCATTTGTGACAGCAAAATCCAGCAGATCATCTCTCAGTTGAAACAATAATCCAAATTTCTCAGCAAACTGTTCTATCGCCAAAACCTCACGCTCACCGCATTTTCCTTCATAAGCCCCTGCTCCACATGCTATACCAAACATCGCTGAGGTTTTTCCAATAATATTCTCAATATATTTTTCCTCCGTAATTTCTGTATTATAACGGTTATCAAATTGGCTGACCTCTCCATCACACATCGTTTCCAGTTTATCAAACAAGAAACCATACCATGGCTTATTCTTTAAACCTGTCCGCCTGATCGTAGAAAAAATCATAAAGTCTCCTGCATAAACCGCCATCTCCTTTCCAAACTTTTTCTGTACAGATAATTGACCTCTGCGGATATCGGCCTCATCTATGATATCATCGTGAATCAATGAAGCCGTATGGCAGATTTCGATTACTGCAGCAATCTCTGTGGCATCGACATTTTTGCCTTTCAGCCTTGCACATAAAAGTGTTAAAACAGGCCGAATCTGCTTTCCCTTTGCTTCCAGAACCCAATCCAACATCTTCTGCATAGACTCACTCTTTGACTGACATAAATGTTTCATATGCGCATCTACCATTTGCAACTCCGCTGCAAGTCCCGGTACATCCCCCATATTTACCATAACGATCCTCCTCACATGATTTGGTGCTGCCTGATTTTTCAATTTCTTAGTTTTCAAATAATATCTTCTCTCATAATAGAACGTTATCCTTACATTTCCGTGACTTTCAGGTGAGAGATTTGTCACTTTTTAAAACATCTTCCCCACAGAATTGTCTAAGCGAAACCATCAGAACATGCAAAACAGCCTGGAATACCTCCAGGCTGTTTTGCAATAACACATTTTACTTCTCCAAATTTTAACTATTTTGCCTCAATCCCGGCAGTTTCGATGATAAATTTCACACTGCCATCCATATCTTCATCTAACCCGTCAAATGCAGTATATGCTTTATCTGCATCGGCGACTGCCCTCAGACGGTCCAATACCTTCTGCATATCTTTTTCCATAAGATCTGTTAATTTCTGAATACCTTCTTCATCAAATTTTTTCATCCCCTCCGCAAGTTCTTTGGAACCATCCAGAAGTTTCTTCGTACCGTCCTTCAATTCCGTACTGCCGGCTGCAAGTTTCCCGGTTCCCTCTTTCAATGAAGCGGCTCCACTGGAAAGCTGCTGGATGCCGCTGCTTAATGTTCCGGCTCCCGACTGCAGGGAACGTCCTCCAAAAATCAGAGCATTGGCACCGGAAACTAACTGTGTTGTGCCCGCATTTAACTTAGAATTATTGGCAGTCAATTGACCTGCTCCTGCTTTCAACTGACTGGTACCGTCCTTCAAAGCAGCTGCTCCTGCCGCAAGCCTGGCAACCCCGTCTCCCAGTGCTGCAGCACCGTCCTCCAGAGATCCGATTCCGGTATTCAGATTCTTCACCCCATCGGTTAATACCTGTGCACCACCATTCAATTTGGCATTGCTGCTGCAAAGTTTCTCGCTGCCGGCTTTCAATTGACCGACTGCCCCCTGCAATTCTCCTGCCATTGCAGAGAAGCCTTTTAATGGTGCAGCAGAAGCTTTGAGCGTCGTTAAACCTGAGGATAAATCTGCCGCCCCATCGGCTGCACTCTGTGCTCCGTCCACCAATTGACCGATCTGAGCCTGCATTGCATTCATATCCATCTGATCCACACCGGCCTTTACCTGCACCAATCCGGACTGAACCTGATTCAAAGTATCGACAACTGCAGAATTATCCGGAATATTGCCGGATACATCTACGGAAACAGAAGTCTGTACCGGAACAGAAATCCCCTGCAGATTTGCCAATACAACTGCCTGCTCTTCCGGTGAAACACCTGCTGCTTCCAGTGCTGCCCTTACATTTTCTGTCTGCTGTGCCGTAGCCGCTCCATTCACAGCCGCATTTTCTGCTTCCACCGCCTGCTGCGCCTGTGAAGAAGCCGACTGATTGACTGCACCTGTATCCACCGTATATCCACTTAACGCAGCGGAAGCATTCCCTACCAGACCTTGTGCAGTTCCTACTGCTCCGCTAAATTCTGCCACACGGTTCTGTAAACCTGCAGCTGCATTTTTCGCCTGATTCGCACCTGCCTTCAGATCATCAGCGCCGCGGATCATCTGATCAGCTCCTGTTATCAAAGCATCCATCGCGGCAGGAAGCTGCTCTGCCTGCCCCAATTTCTGTTGCAGCTCACGATCCAGCGCTGTGATGCCGTCTTTCAGATCTGCTGCCCCGTCTGTATACATCTTGACGCTGCTTTGCAAAGTGCCTGCACCCGCCTGAAGCTGCTGCCCACCCTGTACCAGAGCTGCAATTCCGTCTGTCAATGCTGCTTTTTTACTGTTCAAAGTATCAATTCCGGATTTCAAACTTCCGGCTCCCTGATCTGCCTGCAAAATTCCGCCGGCAAGTGTGGAAGCTCCATCCGTATAGGACTTCACCCCGGACCGTAGCTCACCTGCTCCGCCCCCAAGAGTATTCATACCATTTACCAACTGGTTAATTCCGCTAAGCAATTCCCCTTTTTTGTTGTTCATGGTATCAATCCCGGCTTTTAATTGCCCGGCTCCCTGATCCGCACTTTTTAAACCATCCGCAAATGTAACGGCAGAAGTATCCAACTTTTCAATTCCGTCCTGAAGTTCCTTGCTTCCATTGACCAGTGCTTCAGAAGAATCTGCCAATTTATTCATGCTTTCCTTCAAATCATCCAGACTGTCAATCTCTCCAAGCCCTAGCTCCTCAAGGGTTCCGGTTGTTGCTACTGTAGCGGTAAGCGACAGGGAAAAATCCTCAACATCGGCTGTAATCTCCACATAATCCGAAACTTCTTTTTCTTTCAGTTCTTCAATATCAGAAAGCTGCAGACTTTCTCCCAGTCCCGGAAATCCGATTCCCATCACGATCTCATTCTTTCCGTCTGAGATCACCTTACCATTCTTTACTTCTACATTCGTAAATTTCTCTGCCGGAAGAATCATACCGGTCACCATCAGAAACGGAGTATAGATTTTTTCCTTTTTTCCGTCAATCTCCACGGTCTGATCTGCATGATTTTCGTAATCAATACGAATCTTCACTTTTCCGCTCTTTCCTGCCAGTTTGGACGGTTCAATCTTTTTGCCGTCCAGATAGTACGCCATTTTTACAGATACCGGCAGTTCCTCCTGGGTCTCTCCCTGATAATAGATATCTTTCCCATCTGCATCCCAGATAAGGGTTCCGTCACTGTTCTTTTTAAATGTTTCCTCTCCTTTTACGTTCTGTATGTTCTCAAGGTCGCTTTTATCTGTCAGAGTAGATTCTTTCTCTGTGTTTTTCAGCCAGTTGCTGACAATTACCTTCTGTGTCTTACCACTTTCATCGGCCGTTACATAGACGGTCTGCTCTTTTTCCGGCACAGCGCCGTATACGCTGGTTACCGGTAAACTAATTGACAGCATCGCTGCCATACCTGCCATCATCGCCTGAACATGTTTTTTCTTCATCGCAAATCAATCCTCCTGTTTTATATATGAAAGTCTTTACTGGTTTTACAAATTATACCATCAAACAACCAATACATCGCCGGCAGGAACAAAAGCACGGCACACATACTGATCAACGCGCCTCTTGCCATCAGCAGACAAAGGGAACTGATCATATCAATCTTGGAATAGATCCCCACGCCAAACGTAGCCGCAAAGAAACTGAATGCAGATACCATAACAGGACGCATACTGCTTTGGTGTGCAATTTGAATGGATTCTCTCTTGCTCTTTCCTTCCCCGCGTTCTTTTTCATATCTGCTGGTCATCAAGATCGCATAATCTACCGTTGCTCCTAACTGAATGGTTCCGATTACAATGGATGCGATAAACGGAAGTTCAGTTCCCGTCAGATAGGGAATACCCATGTTGATAAAAATTGCCCCCTCAATTACCAACACCAAAATCACCGGAAGCGAGATGGATTTGAATACGAACAGGATAATAACGAATACAGCCAATATAGACACGGAACTTACTACATTGAAATCATGGTTCGTAATCTCAATCAAATCCTTTGTACACGGAGCTTCTCCTACCAGCATTCCGCTGGGATCATACTTCTTCAAGATTCCGTTTAATTCGTCCAGCTGTTCATTCACCTCATCGGAAGCTACCAGATATTCGTTCATAATCAACATCAATTCATAATTTTCACTCTCCAGAACCTCCTTGATGTCTTCCGGTATCATACTCTGGGGAAAAGACGGCCCTATGATACTTTCCAGACCAAGCACCTGCTTGATACCATCTACCTGCTCCATCTCATCGATCATGGCATATTTTTCTTTTTCGGAAATCTCCTGATCCAACAGGATCATATGGGCGGCTCCCATCTCGTATTCTTCCTGAAGCTTTGTATTTGCCATGATACTTTCCAGATCTTCCGGCAAGGTAGTATCCAGATTATAATACACCTCAGTGTTTGCCTGAAAATATGCAAACGGAACAAACAACACCAAGAATAAAACTGCAAAAAACACGTGATGCTTTACCACGAAATCAGAAACCTTGGGAAAATCCGGAATCAACTGACGATGCTTCGTCTTTTCCAACGCTTTATCGAAAATCATGATCATGGAAGGAAGTACGGTTACACAGCAGATAACACCGAAAACAACGCCTTTCGTCATGACAATGCCCAAATCCATGCCCAGCGTAAAACTCATAAAGCACAGAGCGATAAATCCGGCAATTGTGGTGATGGAACTCCCCACCACTGATTTGATCGTAGCTGCAATCGCCTGCGCCATTGCCTCCTGATGATCTTCTTTCTGTACTTCCAGTTGCTCCTGATAACTGTGCCACAGGAAGATCGAATAATCCATAGTAACGCCAAGCTGCAGTACCGCACTTAAGGCTTTCGTAATATAAGAGATCTCTCCGGTCAGGAAATTAGTTCCCATATTATAGAGAATCGCAACACCGATACTGAGCAGGAATAAAAGCGGAATCAAATAAGATTCCATGGTCAGCGCCAAAACAATGGAAGAAAGAATTACCGCAATCACTACATAGATTACAACTTCCGATTCCGCCAGATTTTTGGTGTCCGTCACGATTGCTGACATCCCGCTTAAGAAGCACTGTTTTCCTGCCAGATCCCGTATATCCTCAATGGCAGCCATCGTCTCATCTGCCGAGGTCGTGGTTTCAAAAATAATAAACATCATGGTGGAATTATCCGAGTTAAATGCCGACCGGATCTTTTCCGGAAGCATCTCCATCGGAATACTCAAATCAGCAAAACTATCATACCAGACCACCTTGGATACATGATCCACTGCTTCTATCCGTGTTTTTAATGATGCCACATCTTTGTTCTCCATCCCTTCACAGAGAAACATCGAATAGGCCCCGGTTCCGAATTCCTCCACCAGGATATCCTGCCCCTTCATCGTCTCAATATCATCCGGCAGATAATACAGGATATCATAATTCACCCTGGTATTGATGTAACCGATTGTTGCCGGAATCAACAGCACAAGACTGATAATAAAAATCGGAATCCGTAATTTTACAATCTTCCTTCCCAGTTTTATCATGTTGCTTCCTCCCTTTTCCATTTCAATTCATTTATGACCATTGGTCATTTAATGTTATACATCAAAATTGACTATTAGTCAATATCTTATATGCAAATTTTTGACTGATAGTCATTTTTATTTTTATGCATTTTGTTAAATTTTTAGAACTGCCGCTATTTCCATTTGACTTTTATGGAAATTTCTTTCTATAATAGACGTTATAAACGACAGGTAATAAGCGATTGCGAAAGGAGACCGGCTCTCATGGGAAAAATAGATCATAACAAACAACAAAAAAGGGATTCCCTGTTGGAATCCGCTTTTTCTCTCTTTATTGATAATGGGTTCAGCAAAACCTCTATCTCTGACATCGTCAGTCATGCCGGTGTGGCAAAAGGAACCTTCTACCTGTATTTTAAAGATAAATATGATATCCGAAATCATCTGATTGCCCATAAGGCCAGTCAGGTCTTTCAGGCAGCCTATACGGAACTGCAGTCCCATCCTGAGCTGACTGATTTTGAGGAACAGGTACTTTTTATCATCGACCATATCCTGAACCAACTTGCTTCAAATCTCAATCTGGTCATGCTCTTATCCAAGCATCTGAGCTGGGGTTTTTTTAAGAACTCCCTGTTCTTCACTCCCGGAAAGGACACGCCTGCAATCTATACCATCTATGATTCCCTTCTCTCAAAATCAGGATGCACTTACCGCTCACCGGAGCTTATGATGTATACCATTCTGGAAGTTGTGAGCGGAACCAGTTATAATGCAATTCTATACCGACAGCCGGTTCCATTGGATGAATTAAAACCTCATCTGTATGAAACAGTAAAAGGAATTTTCCGGCAGTATCGTGTGGAAACCGAATAAAAGAATTGTTTTAAAACGCAGAATCAATCAATACCTTTGTATATTCCTGCCGGGGATTCCTGATTATATGATCTGGTATCCCTTCTTCAACGATACTTCCCTGATACATCACCAAAACTCTGTCACAAAGCTTCTGTACCAATGCAAGGTCATGGCAGATCAGCAAAAGTGATACTCCCATCTCCTTCTGTAATTTTCTAAGCAGCTCCACAATCTGCGCCTGGACGGTAACATCCAATGCACTGGTAGCCTCATCGCAAATAATCAGCTGTGGATTTACAGCCAGCGCTCTGGCAATTGCCGCTCTCTGACACTCTCCTCCGCTCACCTGATGGGGATAACGGTTTGCAAGCTCCGGATTCAGTTCTACCATCTCCAAAAGTTCCAACATCCTCTTTTTTGCCTCTCCTCTTTTCATTCCCAGGTTTCTCATACCTTCCATGATCCCGTCTCCCAGTGTACAGCGGGGATCAAAAGAGTCCTGAGGGGTCTGAAATACCATCTGAATCCGTCCATAAATCTCCTTTAATTGTTTTCTTTTTGCAGTTAAGACCTCCTCACCGTTCAAAAGAATGCTCCCCGAGTCCGGTTTCATCAGACAGGTAATAAGCTTTGCCGCGGTACTTTTTCCGCAGCCGCTCTCTCCCACAAGTCCCAGGCACTCTCCCTTCTCCATTTTAAAACTGATCCTGTTTACTGCCGCAAAAGGCACTTTATTCTTATAAAATACTTTTTTCAGGTCTTTCACTTCCAAAATCGTCTGCATGTTCTTATCCCCTGTCCATCCGCAGTACTGCGCCGATTAATTGCCTGGTATACGGTTCCTGGGGATGATATAACACCTCTTCTTTCGTTCCGTATTCCACCAGTTTTCCCTGATACAGGACAGCTATTTGATCCGCCATGTATTCCACAACTCCGATATTATGGGTTACAATGGCGATACCGGTTCCAAACAGTTCCCGCAGCTTCACCATTTCGCGCACTACCTGCGCCTGGACGGTAACATCCAGGGCACTGGTTGGTTCATCTGCAAAAAGAAGATCCGGGTTCAGAATCATAGCCATCATAATCCCCACACGTTGATTCATTCCCCCCGACAGTTCGAAAGGGTAGCTTTTCAAAATCCGCTCTCCATCCCTTAGCTTCATCTTTTCAAAGAGTTCCAGAGCACGCCTGCGGACTTCGAAGCGGCTGATTTTCTCATGTTGGAGAACACTTTCATACAACTGCTCTTCAATCCTCCGGATCGGACAGAGCGATGCACCGGTATTCTGGAAAATCATTCCCATACCTGGCCCCCGCATCTTTCGTAACTCTTCCCCTTTTGCCTCAAGGACATTTTTACCTCTGTAATAAATATCTCCGCGGGTGACAGCACCGTTTTTTCCCAACAGCCCCATGGCCGCCTTAATCACTGTACTTTTCCCGCTTCCGGATTCTCCTACGATTCCCAATATCTCGCCCGGCTGCATCTGCAATGTCACGTCATGAACCACTGGTGTTCCGGCGTAACTGATTTCCACATGCCGTATGTCAAGCAATGGCTGTCCCATATCTTATCTTCCTCTTATTCGTAATCCAGGTCTGCCGTAATCTCATAATAATCTGACGGATGTGATTCGAATCCTGCCACATTGCTTTTCATAACAAAGGACATCTTCAGATGCGAAGCAAAGATAAATCCGCAGTCATCCAGAATCAACTGCTGCATCTGCACCGCCAGCTCTCCACGCTTTTCCGGATCAAATTCTGCATGAAGCCTGGTTTCCAGTTCTTCCAGTTCTTCGTTATAATACTTTCCTCTGTTCTTCGCTGAATCCTTCAGACAATGTGTCGTAAAGAAATACTCCGGATCTCCGGTCGGAGCCGTAACAAATGCACTGGCGTAGATATCCCAGTCACCTTTTTCCAGAAAATCCTTGGTATTTTCCGTATTGTTTACCTTTACCTCGATACCGATTTCTTTCAATGCAGCCTGTGCGGCTTCAGCCAAAAGGGGAAGTTCCTGCCGTCCCGGATAAGTCAGCCAGCGAATCATCAGATTCTGTCCATCTTTATCCACATAGCCGTCTCCATCGGTATCTTCCCAGCCAGCTTCCTTCAGCAGTTCCTTCGCCTCCTCCGGATCATACCCGAAAGCAGTCACGGAAGCGTTTCCGAATGTGAAATTATCCGGAAAAGCACCAACTGCCGGAGTTCCGTTTCCACTCAAAAGATTTTTTGTAAAGCCTTCCTTGTCAATGCCCATGGCAATTGCTTTTCTGACATTGTCCTCCTGAAGCGCCAAAGTCTCATAATTCAACTGTGCAAAAAAGACCCTGGACGTATCGGCAGAGCTTACCTTGTAATCGCTGTTATCCTGGAAGAGCGTAAGACTGGCATAGGGAAGTCCCTGGACCGCATCAAGTTCACCGGACTGCATCGCCATGGTCAACGTATCTCCGTCAACGATTTCTTTTATCTGGACTTTATCCATCTTCACTTCCCCGCCCCAGTAATTTGGATTCTTTTCCAGATCAATCTCTGTGTCGGTGACTTTAACAGCCACAAAAGGACCGGTTCCGGCAACATTTTTATCTTCCTGCACACCGTATTCCATATCAATGATCGCTCCGTAAGGATCGCTGAGGTAATTCAATAATGCCGGTACTTTTTCTTCCGAAATAATGGTCACATCCTGACCTTCCGCAGTGATTTCTTTTATTTTCAAATCTCCCGGTGCGCGGTCATGGACTGCAACCAAATCTTCCAGACATTCCTTTACTGCCTGTCCGTCAAGGGCACGACCGCTGGAAAATGTAATATTTTCTTTCAATGTGATTTTTACCGTATACTCATCCATCTGTTCATAGCTGTCCGCCAGCCATGGCTCCAACTCCATGTGCTCATTAAGTTTAAAAAGTGTCTCACCCACCCCATAGCGGACCGCGGACCATCCGGAATAATCCTCGTGGGGATTCAGACCTGTATTTCCCATCTCCACTCCATAAGCAGTGGTACCGTAACGAAATACCTTCTCACCATCTGAAGCTTTGTTCTCTGTGGTTGATTTTGTACCCGCTGCATTGGATGAGTCTTTGCAGCCTGCCAAAACTTGGGCAAACATTACTGCTGTCAACAAAATTACTGCTGATTTTCTTTTCATTAGAATCTCCTTCTTCTATCTGCTCTTTTCTGTCTCGGATCCAATATATCACGTACCGTATCTCCCAACAGATTAAATAACATAACCGTCATAAAGATTGCAAATCCCGGTGCCAGAATTACCCAGGGAGATGTCTGCAGCATACTTCTGCCGCTGCTCATCATGGAACCCCATTCTGCAATGGGCGGCATTGCGCCAAGCCCCAGGAAAGAAAGTCCGGCAATCTCCATCATCATAGTTCCGATATCCAGAACTGCCGTAACAATAACTGGTCCTGCTATATTCGGCAGGATGTGCTTAATCATTATTTTGCCTGTACCGGAACCGGAAAGCTTCGCCGCCGCTATATAAGGCATATCTTTCATCGTCATAACCTGACTTCTGGCGATTCTTGCAAATTTGGGCCATGAAATACACGCCAGTGCTACTACCGCATTCATAACACCGCCTCCCAAAACCCCGGCAACTGCGATTGCAAATACCATCCCAGGAAATGCCAGAAAAATATCTGAGATACGCATAATCACTGAATCTGTCGTTCCGCCGTGATATCCACAGAAAACCCCGACTGCCGTTCCCACAACGGTTATGATAATAACAAGCAGCAGGGAAGAATAGATCGTTGTCCGGGAACCCATAATAACCCTGGACAACAGATCTCTGCCAAATCGATCTGTTCCCAGAAGATGGACACTGTCCGGCGGCTGCAGTGCATGGTTCAGATCCTGAACATAAGGGTCAAAGGGAACCAGAAATGGTGCGCATGCTGCACCCACTAATAACAACAGCACCAATGTGGATAAAATGATAAATTTAAACTTTGTACCGTCTTTTACAATCTTTTGTTTCCGTGCCGTAGCTTTCTTCTCTGTCATCATGCGTCCTCCTGCCCCAGACGGATTCTCGGATCCAGATAATGATAGATCACATCCGTAACCAGATTGATCAGCACATAAATAACCGCCATCCAGATTACGTACGCCTGAATGACCGGATAATCACGCATGGTGATGGCATCCACTGCCATCTTCCCTACACCATCCCACATAAAAATGGACTCGACGATTGCCGTTCCTCCAAGCAAAGAACCGACGGACAGTGTCAGCAAGGTTACGATGGTCAGCATGGATGCTTTCAGTACGCTGAAATATAGAATTCTCTTTTCCCGGATTCCCCGTGCCCTTGCCCCAAGTACATAATCTTTATCCATCTCCTCCAGGACCGCAGCCCTGACCTGTCTGGTATATTTGGATGCCATGGAAAGCACAAGGGTAAGCGTTGGTAAAATCACACTTTTCCACCCCTGTGAATTTCCCATAACCGGAAACCACCCCAGTTTCAAAGCAAAAAAATAGATCAGCAGCAAGGATACAAAAAAATTAGGAAGTGAATTTCCGATGAAACTAAAAAAACGAATCAGATAATCCACAAAACGATTCTGCCTGACGGCAGCCAGAATTCCCAATGGAACGGAAATCAATACCGTTACAAAAATTGATGTAAGGGTCAGATAAATCGTGGCCGGCAGCTTTGAAACAAAGGCAGAGCATACCGGCTCTCCGGATACATAGGATTTTCCCATATCACCGCTTAATACGTTCTGCAGCCAAACCGCATACTGTACCAGCAAAGGCCGGTCCAGCCCAAGTTCCCGCCGTGCCTGTTCCTTTGCTTCCTCAGACAATACTCCTCCTGTATTTGCTTCCATCACATCAATCGCGTCTGCGGCTGCAGTATGCATCAATAGAAAGGAAAGCAGTGTGATTCCTATCAGAATCGGTATCAGCTGAAGAAACCTTCTCACAATGTATTTCTTCATCTCTCTTTTTTATCCTGCCTCTTCTTTCCGCAGATCAGAAACATCGGTGTAGGATTATAAAATTCATCCTTCTCCTGATAAATTCTGCCGCTGATTCCAAGATCAATGGTAAATGAGGTAATACCGATTTTTCCCAGAATCTCCAGATCCCACGCCGGACGGACATATGAACTGATGGGAAGCTGTCTCTTGATTTCTTCACATTCCTGCATCATCTCATCACCAATCTGATGATGTGCATGATTGTCCGGAAGTTCTGTGGTATCTGCAAAATCACTGCCTCCGTAATTTGCATCCAGATTCAGCAGTATTCCGCCCTCCTTCAAAACTCTTACCCATTCTGCATATGCCTTGTCTGCCTCCGGCAGCGTCCAGGTAAGGTTTCGGGAAATGACAAGATCAAATTCTTCATCTGCATAGTCCAGATGCTCCGCATCCATTACCTGAAACTTACAATCTGCTCTTTCCTCTGCCGCCAATACTTTTGCGTATCCGATCATATCCGGTGTCAAATCAATTCCGGTTACCTGATGGCCTTCTCTGGCAAGAAGAATACTGAAAAATCCTGTCCCACACCCTACGTCCAAAACTTTCAACCTTTTCTGCTTCGGCAGATATGCCGTTATCTCCGTCAGCCATCTCTTTGTCAGCCTGCTGTGAAGCTCCGCCCTGCGTTGCTCCAGAAAACCCGCACTCCGCTTCGTCCAGTAAGATGTGATACGTTCCTTTCGATCGTCTTGTTCGTAACAGATCTGACCATAAGCAATGATCGGCCCGTCTTTGAGCACCTGAAGACTCCCGGTCTGATACAAGATAACTCCGTTACACTCACAGCGGCAGACTTCCCGCACCTTTCCCTCGTAATCTTTCACACATCCAAGAACTTCCCCGGCAGCAATCAGATCCCCAACTTTTTTCTGCGGATACCAAAGACCCGAAACGCTGGCAGCCTGATACCGGACTTCCCGGACATCTAACGGATAATATTTGTGATGATCCTGTTTCTGTCTGTAAATGCCAAGAAAACTTAATACATTGCGGATATCCCGCTTCGTAGACTCTACCTCTTCCATCGTCCGGCTTCCCATACCGCCGCGCTCAATCAAGATACTTGGAATCCCGCAGGATGCTGCATAATTATAAGAACCGCCCGATGCCACTTCCGACTTCACCATATAGGGAACATCCACCTGCTCCGCCATCTTTCTGGACATGGCAGTCACTTCAGGCGCTGCTTTTCCCGCATAATAAACGTAAGGAGTCAATTGCTCATAATCATCCCCGCTGTGAAGATCTATATAATAATCTGCTTTGGAATGCAGTTCCCTTGTCACGGCGTCTGCCAGACGCTCCATCTTTGTACCTTCTTTTCTGCCGGGAAATTCACGGTTCAGATTTTTCCCGTCCTCCGGGCAGATACTTCCTGCCCGCTGTTCAAACTCCTCACGGCAGATTACTTTTACCAATATGACCGTACCTTCTGTCTTCTCAGGTCTCAATTCCTCCGCAAGTTCAACCGCAGATTGGATTCCCACATACTCTCCTGCATGTATTCCCGCTGTAATCAGCACAGTTTTTCCAGGTTTCACCCCGCAGATCACCGTCACCGGAAGAAGAAATTCCTCCTCCCCCAGGCTTAAAATACCATGGATCCGCTCTCCATGATTTACTTTCAGATTTCCCAAAATAAACGGCGATTCTCTACCCTCTTCACAAAACTTCAGATCTGCTCCTGACATTTCTTTCTCCTGACTCCCATATTTTCTCATATGCGTAATGCTACCGCACCCGCTATTGACAGGCTTTCCTCGCTGCCACCATAAACATTGGCGTGGACTGATAATTCAACTTCTCTTCCGTGCTCCAGACTTTTTTCCAGATATCCCGATCCGTTGTGATATTGGCGAAACCGATCTTTTTCAATATTTTCTCGTCCCATTCCGGTCTTTGAATCGCAGAAAGGGGAACCTGCAAGGCAATCTGTTCCATCCGTTCAATATCTGTACATAGATAATGGTCATCCAGATTTTTGCTTTCTACATTCTTACGATCATTTTCATAGGCTTCCCGCTTTCCCTCATCGTACAAATATCCATACCAGTTGGCGTCAAAATTCAACAACGTTCCTCCCGGTTTTAATACCCGGTACCATTCACCATACGCCTTTTCCGGTTCTTCCAGATTCCATGTAAGATTTCTGGAAATCACAACGTCAAAGACTCCGTCCCCAAACGTCAGATGCTGCGCATCCATCTTTTGAAATTGAATGCTTTCACAGAGTTTTGCAGTATTTTTCATTGCTTTTTCCAACATTTCCTGCGTATAATCCACTGCATCCACACGGTAACCATCTCCTGCCAGAATCATCGGAAAGAATCCCGGACCTGTACCGATATCCAGAATTTTCAACTGCTCCTTCGGTTTATCCGGAAATTGTTCTTTCAGCACCTGCAGCCACACTTTCTTTTGTATGCCCTGTAATTCCTTCTGGTTTACTTCAGAATAACCTTCTGTCCGTGTACTCCAGTAAGACTCGATCTCCTGTAATAATTCGCTCATATCACTGACACTCCTTTACCATCATTCCAAATGATAAATATACGATTTTACTTTATCAAAATCCCAAAAGTGCCGCAAGCCCCCCAGGGGGATGTTACTGTTCACACTGTCACCAGCAACAGCAGCCGCCAGTGCTGCATCTTTTTCCATGAACAAAACCGTTACTTTCTTCATCTTTGGATTTTCCATGTCCGAATTCCCGCATCCTGCAAACATACTTACAAGCAAAGCTTCCACACATAAGACGCTCACAAACTTCTTTTTCACCTGTATTTTTTTCCTTCACTTCTTTCCCTCACTATATCGAATCTTATACAACTGCACAAGCCGCCTGGGGGGTTATGTTTTCAGCTTTTTTAAAGTTCTGTTTTCATCTGCAATACTGCCTTTTCCGTTTCCATTCAATCCCCCATCCCCCCATAGACATATTTTATAAGCAAAATAGAGCCTCCGGAAAAATTCTCCGGAGACTTTATTTTTATCTACTCTATTGTATTTTCCCACAAAACTGTATATACTAAATAAGACTACTGAAAAAAGAAAGGAATTACCCTATGAAATTTATATATCCGGCAATCTTTCGAAAAACAGAATCCGGAACCTTCAAAGCTTTTTTCCCGGATCTGGAATGCTGCTATGCAGAGGGCGACACCCTCGACGAAGCCATTGACAACGCCAACGCAGCCGCCTACGACTGGCTCTCTTTAGAACTTTCCGAGGAAGATGGGCTTCTTCCTTCCATTTCCGATGAGAGCGACATGCCGCTCCAGGAAGGGGATATTGTAAGGAATATCGCTGTGAATATCCGATTCACAGATGGATGGGACGAGTGACCGGTTCTCTGTCGGCACTCCACAGTTCTCATCTTCAAAATCCCGAATACATTTACAATCTTTCCATAAGTTTTATAAATTCCGGCTCCTTCCGGATAAAATCAAGTGACTCATCTCTTTCAAAGGCTGCTTTCAACATAGGCTTTACCCTTTCCACAGGATTCTCCGTCTGAAACTTCATATGCGCATATAACCGGGATGTTTCTGTCCTGTCTTCCTGCATTCCAGAAAGCATCTGAGTCAGAAGCTGCACTGTTTTCTTCTTATCTTTCATCTCCACTGCAACAGCAAATTCCGCATTGCTTTCTATATATTTTCCCAGATGAAACTGCTTCGCTGTCATTTTTGACAGTTCTGCAAAATACATTGCATCTTCGAACTGTCTCTCCCCGCATTTCATCTGACTAAGCTGCGTGAGATTCATGACCAGATGGTTTGCCTTTTGATAGACCATAGATTCACAGATCTCATACGCTTTTTTCAGTTCTCCCTGCGCAAGGTAAAGATTCGCCTGCGGTAACCGTTTATCAATGCCAAGCGGCGGCACTTTGTCCAACAGATTTTGTGCCTCCTCATAAGTACCATCCGTGATCGCTTTCTGACATAGCATAATAAGCGCTGGACTTGCCGCATCCTGCTCACTGCAAAGCGCCACCGCCTCAAACCAGGAATTGATCTGTTTTTCATATTTTTCGCTCTCTTCCAACTCCTGAATGGGCAGATAAAAATTCATAATTTGTGCCAAGGAAAACATCAGCTTATTACAATTGGGATATTCTTTCACCATGGCCCTTGAGGTTTCAAATGCATGTACATACCCTTTCTCTGTAACTTCTGCGGTAATGGATTCCACAATGCGATTGATTTCTTCATCCGTGATCTCCTCGCGGAAGGACACTAATGTATCTACATCCGTCTTCAGAATTCTTGCCAAAGGAGCGAGCAATGTAATATCCGGAGTAGAAACACCATTCTCCCATTTGTTCACTGCCGGAGCAGTAACTCCGAGAAAATTGGCAACTTCCTCCTGAGTTAAATTCTGTTCTTTCCGATACCTTCTGATTATTTCTCCAATCCTCATATTCTCATCTCCATTCTTGTACTGCAAAGGCCCTTGCTGTTTTTATCATAGCAAAGACCCTTCAAAAGCACAACTGAACGATTTTCATCTTTCCTTCACAAAACTTAACGATTGGTTATGTTTCAGTTTCCGGACATACCAATCTACGCTGCCAGATCCCGTCTCTTATAAATCTCAGCCGCTGATACGGCCGTCACAACCGCCACCAGGATACCGATTCCGACCATACGCTTACTTACTGTTCCGGTTGTAAAAATATCTGCTGCATTGGAATAATAATAAGGCGTAACATATTTCAATTTTTCAATATCCGGTACAATCCGGCACATCATGTCCATGAGATAGAATAATACTGCCAAACCCAATCCCGCACCGATCTGCTTCTTTTTACAGACGGAGGAAATAAGAAAACAGATACTTCCCACCTCTATCTGCATCAGTAACTGTGCACCATGATACAAAAGATATTCCTCTGTTGGCGGTACCTCTCCGGCAATTGCAAAACCTGGTAATTCCCACAAAATACAGATGATCTGAAACAGCACGATTAATGCCGCCATGGAAGCATATTTCCACCAGACAATCTGTGTTCTTCTCCAAGGCAAGGTATACAGAAACTCCGAAGTATGTCCCTCTTCTTCTTTAGACAGCATCACTGCTCCCGTCATTGCCGCAAACATCGCTCCCCCGATTGCAAAGATCAGAGCAATTTCCGTTGCATAAAAGCCTTCCATCGTGCTGATACTTAAGCGGTCAAGTCCCAGAGCTGCGGAAAAACTTCCCATCTGTGCATATACATCCGCCATTTGATCCATTGTATCCTTCAGACTGCCAAACAGCAAAAGACATCCAAAACAACTAAACCCGATACAGCAAGACCAGATAAGCAGTGCCTTGAGATTCATCTTCATTTCGTGCTTCAGTAATGTCATCTCTGTCCCTCCGTTTCGTAATAATGCAGAAAAAGTTCCTCCATAGAAAGTTCTTCAATCAATACATCATCCACCTGCTGCTGATCCAATTGTTTTATTAAATTCCGTATTTCACCGGAATAAGAAAATACTTCTTCTCTTCCATCCTTCCACACCTTAACACGGCGGACACCGGATTTCAGCAGATTCTCCACCGAGTCCACTTTGATCAGTTTTCCTTCTCTAATAATTGCAGCATTTTGGCAATACCGCTTTACCTCAGATAGTACATGTGAGGATAAAAAAACAGTCGTTCCTTCCGCATGAGATTCCAGAATCAGTTGAAAAAATGCTTCCTGCATCAGCGGATCTAAACCGGAAGTAGGTTCGTCCAGAATCAGCAGCTTTGGTTTATGCTGCATCGCGCATACGATACTGACTTTTTTTCGATTTCCCAAAGAAAGCTCTGAAATTCTTTTCTCCCGATCCACCTCCAACCGCTCACATATTCTCGCTGCCTCTCTCTCACAATTCCTATTTCTCGCCTGAGCTGCAAACCGGATGACATCCTTTACTTTCATGGATGGATAAAACATGGCTTCCGAAGGCATATAGCCCACCTTTTGGAGAATCTCCCGCGACTGCTTCTCAACATTCATAGAAAGCAGCTTGATCTCTCCGTTCTGAAAATGAAGCATCCCCAACATGCATCGTATGGTCGTAGATTTTCCTGCCCCGTTTGGTCCCAGGAAACCAAAGATGTCCCCTTCGGGAACAGACAGCGAAATTTGACTGACTCCGCGGTTTTTACCATATGTCTTTGTTAACCCCTTGATTTCGATTGCCTGTCTGCATTCATTCATCTTGTTCTCTCCTCTTATACTCTGTCAACATACCGTTGAGTCTTTCTGTGTCAATCATTCGTTTTATTTTATTGTTCAAGTAAATACATACATAACTGAAAAAAACAAATACAAAGAACATGGCTGTGACCCGCAGATTCTGCTCAAACCAGCGAAATCCGAAAGATACTGCCGTATAGATACAAGTACAGCAAAGGATTCCAAAAACTTCCCTTTTTCCAAGCCGCTCTGCCTCATCAAAATTATGAAAGACATAGTTCTGCAGATACCCCATGATATAGCTGGTCAATACCATTTCAACCATATAGAGAATACTTGCCGAATAAACATTCCGCCATAAGAGATACACACAATAAAACACCAGCAGACAGAAAAAATAGAGACATGCCTTATACTCGATAACAATCTCGTTACTTAAATATTTTCGTAATCTATTCCACATCCGATGCTCCTCCTTTCAGAATCTGCCTTAACTCTTTGGCATACTTTCTGGAAATCATAACCTGTTCTCCGTTTTCCATCGTTGCACGAATCCGGTTACACGGCTCACTTTTCAGATACCTGATTTTGCAGATATTTAAGATCATTGATTTTGAGCACCGGAAAAACCCCCTCTTTCCAAAACACACGGACAATGCTCTCAGGCTTTCCGAAACCCTTGCCACCTTATCCTCCAGATACGCGTAGGTTACTCCATCCACAGTTTCCAGATAATAGATATGCTCCGGGCGAAGCAGCATTATCTGTCCTTCCCAGGAAGCATGGATTTTCGGTTCTGTTCCCTCCACAATTTCTTTAATGACCTCGATCTGTTCTGTCATATGATGATACCGGACAATGACTGCTTCGTCACCTTCCGATATTTGCTCCAATATTAATTCCATCCCGGCTGCTGCTACTCCTTCCATCAGAATATTTTCACAATTACTTTCTGCAAGATATCTCCATGATAACATATTTCTATTTCTGTGCAATAGTTCTGACTTCAGGATGCACTTTTTGATTTGTAAGTTGCAGATAAATTCCATTGAACAATAATATTTTCCAATCATTTGTATTTTTTCCCTGTTGATTTTCCATCTGATTTAAGTCATAATAAAGTTACTATATTCCGAGGAAGCAATCTCCTTCTTCACTGTTCATTTTTCTGAAAATCTATTGCCATATCAACACATATCTTCTATAATGTTCTTATAGAACTTCCCCATGATAACGGTATTATAAAGAATTTTAGAAGTAGTTGCTCCTTGTGATATAAGTACTCACATAAGGAGGAATTACCATGTACACCAACATGCAACCGTCCGGAAACAGAACCTACAAGGATCGTCTCTTCCGGCTTCTGTTTTCCGACAAGCAGACACTTCTGGAGCTTTATAACGCCCTGAATCAAACCCATTACACAGACCCGGAAGATCTGGAACTTACCACACTGGACGATGTGCTGTATATGAAGATGAAAAATGATGTCTCCATGCTGATCAGCAGTCACTTGTGTCTCTATGAGCATCAGAGCACTCTCAATCCCAACATGCCGCTGCGGGGACTGCTTTATTTCGCTGAACTGTATCGGCAGATTGCGGGAAGCAAACATCTGTACAGCACAAGACTGATTTCGTTGCCTACACCCGTGTATTTTGTTTTCTATAATGGAAATCAGGAGATTGGAGAAGAAAAAGTATTAAGACTTTCCGATGCGTTTCAACATGGCAACGAACAGTCGAAAATGGAACTTGAAGCACATATGATCAATATTAACTTCGGACATAACAGGGAATTGATGGAACAATGCAGGACACTCCGCGACTATTCCATTCTTGTAAATAAGATTAAGTCTTATGGTAAAGTCATGGAATTAACCCAAGCAATTGGACAGGCAATCGAAGAATGTATTGCGGAAGGAGTGCTGCGGGATTTCCTTATGAAAAGGAGGAGCGAAGTGGTAAATTCATTACTAACCGAATACGATGAAGAACGTGTTCTGGCTGATTTAAGCCGGGAGTTCTATGAAGACGGCGAGTCTGCAGGAATTCAAAAAGGACTTCTGAAAGGAATCCAGAAAGGACTTCAGGAAGGAATCCCTCAAGGTGAAAACAAAAAACTCACTGAACAGATACAAAAAAAACTGCAAAAAAACAAAACAGCTGAACAGATTGCAGATGAATTGGAAGAACCCTTGGCGCATATACAGGGATTAATTGCCCGGATTCAAATCTTATAAGCCCAAATTAATTCTATGATACCAGGGTCAAAAGGTTATGCGTTCCATGCTTGCATGAAAAAGCGTGACTTTGGGACCCGCAAAACATGAGAAAGTAGCCCGAATAGGGAGGGATTTCGAATGTTTTTAGGATTGCGTGAGCATGAAATGCGGAGCAATCCGTGTATCATAGGGGGCAAAATACCTTTTGACCCCAACATCATTCTATAAAAATATTCAAAAATAAGCGGTGCATACGCACCGCTCATTTTTATTCTTCCCGAATCTTTTTCAAAGCATTCGTAAACTTAATCGGATTTCCATACCTCAAAGTACCAAAGCGGAAAATCTTAGCTGCCAGGAATCCCGCTGCACCGCAGGAAAGAACCAGAATCAACGCCGATATCGCAATCTCCGCAGCAGATACCGTACCCATGGCTACACGGATAAACATACTGTTGCAGGAGGTAAACGGTATAAAGGATGCCACTTTCATCAGCACACTATCCGGCGAAGACATTCCGAACATTGCAATCAGGAACGCTGCAATATAAATCATCGTAACCGGCGTGGAACTTTTACTGATATCTTCCGTCTTGGATACCAATGCCCCCAGCATTCCGAAGATAAAAGCATACAGTAAATAGCCGAAGATACCGAAGAAAATAAAAGTCACCCATACATTTCCCGGAATATCAAACAGAAAATCCAGTTTCCGCTCCCAGGCATTTCTGCAGAATCGGTAAGCTGTTACACCAGCTCCAAGAATCACGCCGCCCTGCACCAGACCGCTGATGGCGCCTGCCAGTACCTTTCCGAAAATCAGGCTGTTACTGTCTACACTGGTTACCAGAATTTCAATTGCACGATTGCTTTTCTCTGTGGTAACAGAAACTGCGATCATCTGTCCGTAGAAAATAATCAGGATGTACATCACAAATACCAAAACGTAGGTGTACATATAATTTTTTGCACTGTCTTTTCCCAAAATCATGGTCTCAGAATGCATGGGAGTCGCATATAACCGTTCCATCTCCCCGGCATCAATTCCCGATGCTTCCAGTACTTCCATCCGGTAATGCACGGCCATACCTGCTTCGAACTCTTCCTGAATAGAGTCCATCATAGAGCGATTCTCCACCACATACGTATATTGCGTCTCTCCTGTGATGATAAACCCGGCTTCCGCTTTCTGGTTTTCAACTGCCATCTTCAAGAACTTCTCATCCTCACAATTTACCCAGTCATACTGCGGAAAAAGCGCCTCAAAAGCTTCTGCTTCCCCCAGAATTCCCTGCTCATCCAACAGAGCAAGTACCTGCTTCGTATCCTCTTCTTCATCCGCTTTCTGATCTCCTCCCATAAAGAAGCCGGGAATGATAACTGCGCCTGCCAGAAGAAGTGCCAGCACAATGGTTGTAGTTACAAAGCTTTTATTCTTAAAATAATTACCAAGTTCAAACTTCAGTACATTCAGAAATTGTTTCATAATTCATCCCCTGCTCTTTCCACAAAAATATCATTTAAAGAAGGTTCGTAGTTGCCGAAACATTCTACATCCAATTGAGTTTCCGAAAGCATACGCATCATGGACTGTTTCGTGACCCCTTCCTTCAATTCCAGTATCAGCTGTTCTTTCCGATTACCATAGATCTCTGCCATATCGGAGAACTGTTCTCTGACCACTGTCTCCAATTCCTCATGTCCCATATCATTGACCGAGAGCACCAGACGATTCTTACCGAATTCCCTCTTGATCTCACGCAAATCCCCGGATAAGACGATGTTTCCCCGGTTAATAATTACGATATTCTGGCAGAACTCTTCCACATAACTCATCTGATGGCTGGAGAAAATCACCAGTTTTCCTTTCTGAATCTCCTCATTGATAACATCCTTCAAAATTTGGGAATTTACCGGATCCAGACCAGAGAACGGCTCATCCAGAATGATAATCTGCGGATCACATACCAGAGTCTGGGCTAACTGCACCTTCTGCTGATTTCCCTTAGACAGTGTCTCCAACTTTCGATTCTCATACTCACCTACTCCCAATCGCTCCAGCCAATGCTTCATGCTCTCTTTTGCCTCTTTCGATCCCATCCCACGAAGCTGTGCCAGATAAACAATCTGCTCTCCCACTTTTTTCTTCGGATAGAGTCCCCGTTCTTCAGGCAGATATCCGATGCCTGCCTTTCTGGGATTGAGACGGCTGCCATCCAGCCAAACTTCTCCTTCATCAGCCTTGAACACATCCATCAGGATACGTATCGTCGTTGTCTTTCCTGCACCGTTTCTTCCCAAAAGACCCAGTGCACTGCCGCTTTCCACGGAAAAAGATACCCCATGGAGAACCTCTGTCTCCCCAAAACTCTTACGTAAATTTCTTACCTCTAATCTCATTTTCTCTCCTTTTACCTTACAACTTATTAAGCGATTGCGAAACTCTCCGGGAGTCGGTTTAGAGATTCGTGATTGCGACTACAGACGAACAAACTATAGAAAAATGTACGATGAAGGCGAACATTTTTCTATAGTTTGTACGGATGTCGGAGTGAGAACGAATTCTAAACCGACTCCCGGAGAGTTTCGCAATCGCCTATATAACTCATGATTCTGATTATGGTCATCTATCTGACCTTTTCTTTCTGACTCTTTATCGTATAATATCCATTTACCACCAGATAAATAATCCACATGATTCCTGTGACATATACAGCATAGGTATCCAGTTCTAAAAGCATGGCAATGATAGAAACTGCTGCAAATCCTATGGATAAAATACATCCGGCACCCACATTACTCTGATATCCAACCCGGTAAACCCGCATCTTTTCTGCTTCATCACAACTGGACACCCAGTCCTTCCGAAATTTCATACTTCCCGGATTCCCCTGCTTTGAGGGATCGTATTTCTTGAGCAATTCAATCATGAGAATATAGAACACCACATAGATCAACGCAATTCCCAGAAACAACCCGATACCGCCGATCCCCGCATTCTCATCGCACAGATACTTGATCATATAATTCATAAATACCAAAACAAAGAATATGCCGTTGACACTCATGAATATGTTAGACATCAAGTCGATTCTGTTATCCAGCGCATCCAATAGTTCATCATCCTCTAAGATTCCCGCACGATAAATCATATGCTTCAGCTTTCCGTAACAAATCACATTGAACAACAACATGAAACTTCCAAGAATTCCGATCGTCCATACAAACTGCTGCACCAGAAATCCTTCTGTTTTTCCTGCCAGATTCAACACATACACTCTCGTCCCTTCGCCGCCGAAAAGAATTGCCGTGAAAACTCCGAATACTGCACCGAGCAGCATCTTCATCCCCATAGCCAGAAAAGCATTCTCCCGCTTCGCTTTATGAGTTCTCTTTTTCTCTCTCATAGACCTTATTCTTCCTCCTCCACATAATCAAAGATATCTTCAACCTGACATCCGAAAATCTTTGCCAGCTTTAAAGCCAGCGAAACGGATGGGGAATAATCTCCCCGTTCAATCAGACTTATGGTCTGTCTGGATACTCCAGCCATTTTTCCTAACTCTGACTGATTTACACCGATGCGGACGCGATGCTCTTTTACATGATTGTATAGCGGCATTCCATCCCTCCTATGACATGATTTTTTGTCATTTTGACAAGTTTCTTTGTCATCCTTATCATACCAGTGACAACTTTCTTTGTCAATAGGAACTACTAATTTTTATAAAAAAAGGTTCCCGCAGACACCGTGATGGGTTTGCCATCACATTCTCCTACTGTGCCTGCAGAAACCAATTTCTTTTTACTCAAATGTTTCATCAATTTCCATCATAACCCCGCTGATACCGATATGCTGCGGACAGACCTGTTCACAACGCAGACATTTCACACAGGCATTCGCTTTCGTCTCCAGAGCCTCATAAGATGCCTTTGCCTTTTCCTTCCCAAGAGTCACCGTACTGTTATAGACGGCAAAGATTCCTGGAATATCAATTCCTGCGGGACAGGGCATACAATAACTGCATTTCGTACATTTTACAAGTGCCATGGTATCAAAAATTTCTTTTGCCTTTGGATAAATTGCCTTTTCTTCTCCCTTCAGCATCCCAGGCTGAGAACGGTCTGCATAGGCAAGATTCTCTTCCACCTGCCTTTCTGAACTCATACCGCTTAACAGCAGACTGACTTCCGGCTGATCCCACAGAAAATCCAGTGCCCATTCCACAGGAGTCTTTTCCTTTGGAAATACATCCGCCAGATGAGGTGCCACATCTGCCAGCTTCCCTCCGCGGAGCGGCTCCATGATTACTACACCAAGCCCCTTGTCTGCAGCATAGCACAGACCTTCCCTTCCTGCCTGGTGCTGTATATCCACATAGTTATATTGAATCTGGCAGAATTCCCAACCGTCATAAAAATCAATGATTGCTTTAAATGATTCCAGATCATCATGGAAAGAGAAACCGATATGCTTAATCTTACCTGCCGCCTTTGCCTGTTCCAGATGGTCGGTCAGATGAAACTTTTTCACTACATGTTCCAGCCGTTCTCCGTCAAGTGCATGGAGCAGATAAAAGTCAATGGACTCCACATCCAGTTTCTTCAACTGTTCATCCAGATATCGTTCAAAATCCTCTTCTTTCTCAATCAGCCAGACCGGACATTTATCTGCTATGTAAACCTTCTCCCGATACCCTTCCTTTAAGGCCTTGCCCAAAAGAATTTCACTCTCGCCGTCATGGTATGGATATGCAGTATCCACATAATTCACACCGCTGTCAATCGCTTTTCGCACCATGGCGATGGCACGCTCCTCATCAATCACTTCTTTTCCGTCCCGTCTGATTGTGGGAAAACGCATACACCCAAAACCAAGTGCTGATACCTCAATTCCCATCGTTCCAAACTTCCGATATTTCATACAATAAATTCCTCCCAATTATCCATGAAACAAAAAGCACCTGTCTCCTGTTCTCCATGCTACTTCCTCTTTTTTGTCGTCTTGCGATCTGGCACTACGTTCTCAATTGCTTCTGATGAGATAGAAGTCTTATATGCCGCTCCAGCCACATGAGGATGTTCCTGCTCTTTAAACATCAGCTTCAGGAATACCGGACACAGAATCGATGTGATCACAATCAAGAAAATCGTAGCTACCAGCGGATCAATCCCCAGTAGTTTTCCGTCCTGATAGTAAATCAGACTCTGTCCGGTGGCATAAACTGCCAATGCCACCTCACCCCGGGCAATCATACCGCAGCCAATCGTTAACGCATCCCTTCCATTATACTTGAAAATCTTTGCAATACCGCCGCAGCCCACAATTTTCCCGAGAATTCCAAGCGCCACGAATACAAGCGCAAAGATAAGACCCGAGGCATTGAAATGACTGAAATCCGCACTGATTCCAATATGGGCAAAAAACATCGGTGTAAATATCATGTAGCCGCTGACAATAACTTTACGGTCCACAAAGGATGTATCGTCCAACCCGCTGAGCATCAAACCTGCCATATAGGCGCCTGTGATGGCTGCAATATCAAAATACGCCTCCGCACAGTATGCCCACAGAAGACAGGCCGCCAGAGCAAAAATACTGGTTCTGCGCTTATGGGGATACTTTTGAATCAGCCACCGGAACGTATAACGAAGAAGCAGACCAAGGATGATGGAACATACAAAAAATCCAACTGCCTTCAACAGTGTGACTCCGATACTTCCCCCGCCGTTGATACTGGTGATGATACTCAAGACGATAATTCCGAGAACGTCATCGATAATCGCTGCTCCGAGGATCGTGGTTCCCACCCGGGTATTCAGCTTTCCAAGTTCTCTTAGGGTTTCCACAGTGATTCCCACACTGGTGGCAGCCAGAATCACGCCAATAAACATTGCATTCATCAATTTTCCTGTGTTGGCTGCCTCCGAAAATCCACCCATAAAGAGCAGTGCTCCCGCTGTTCCAAAAGCGATCGGAACAAGCACGCCTGCTGCCGCAATCATCGTTGCCGCCGCTCCGATCCGCTTCAATTCCCGGAAATCCGTCTCTAAACCGCTGGAAAAAAGGATAAAAATTACACCGATCTGTGAAAAACTCTCCAGTACATGCATTTCCGCTTCTGTAGGATTGATCAGTCCTAAAAAACCGATCCCCATGCGGCTAAATAATGCCGGTCCGATCAGAAGCCCTGCCAGAATCATTCCTACCACCTGCGGCAGACCAAGCTTACGCGTCAGCATTCCAAATAGCTTCGTAAAAAACAAGATCATGGCACAATCAAAGATAATATTCATCACATCAAATTCCATACAAATCCCCCTCACTGATTTTTCATTTGTGATTGATTGCTCCTTGATTATACACCTACTTTTCTTTTATATCAATTATCATTGAAGTAAAAATATTGAATGATACCAGGGGCAAAAGGTTATGCGTTTCATGCTTGCATGAAAAAGCATGACTTTGGGACCCGTAAAACATGAGAAAGCAGCCCGAACAGGGCGGATTTCGAATGTTTTCAGGATTGCGGGAGCATGAAATGCGGAGCAATCCGTGTATCATAGGGGGCAAAATACCTTTTGACCCCAACATCATTGAATTTCAACTTACAATTTTATAGTATACACGTGCAGTCAGTTTATAGATGACTCCATAAAATACAGCAAACATCAGGAAACAGGCTCCCGTCAGTATCAGGTAAAGACTCCTGTTATTCAAACCCAGCATCAGCATCAATCGCTCCATAATCGGGAAGGCAAATGCCACATGGATTCCTGCGGTCACAAGAGGAAGAAAGAATACGATCAGCACCTGAGAATTGATGGCCCTTCGTATTTCCCGCTGATCCATACCTACCTTCTGCATAATATGGAATCTGCCTTTGTCATCATAACCCTCTGAAATCTGTTTATAATAAATAATCAATACGGTTGCTACCACAAAAATCAGACTTAAGAAAATACCGATAAAGAACATTCCCCCGTAAGTGCCAAGAAAACCCGCCCTGCCGCTTTCCCGCTCCTCCAGACGGAAACTTTCCGGCAGCGCCCCTAATTTTTCCGCCATCCGATCCTTAAACTCTGCCTTTTGCTCACTGGTTCCCTTTATATCAATTCCAAAAAAACTGTTGTGATAAACAGCGCTGGCACCATCCCCTGTCAGTTTCTGCTGCAATTGTCCGATTTCCTCCTGGCTTTTTTGATCTTTCACTACCAATGCCATACTTTGTACTACATTGGAAGACATACTACTGTTCTGCACAAAATCTTTCAGCGTTTCCTTGATGGTGTACGTTTTCCCCAGAAGCTTAATTTCGGGATACTCATAATGGTCTCTGTTACAGTAAAGAAGAATTTCTCCATCTGCCAGTTCCTTCTTTTCCTCAGCAATTCGGTTATACTCTTCAAGGTTCAGGATATATACGCTGCATACATTGGAAGCAGAAATTCCGTAAATATCGCTGTCTTCCGTAACCATAACATCCTCTTCCATCATTGCCGCAAAGGAAATATACGAATAGTAATAGAGATTGTCCGTCTCCAACTGCAATTCTTCTGCCATATCTTTCAACCCCCGCAATACCTGTTCGGAAGTCTCCTCATTCACATAATAACCGGATATCGTAATATCACTGGGATATCTGTTGTTTACGATATTATTTAAGTCCATATACAGCGACAGTGTTGTGGAAATCATCAAAAGAACACCGGTAGAAAGAATAGCGATATTAGCCAGCCCAACCGCATTCTGCTTCATCCGGTAAATCATCCCTGACACTGCCACAAAATGCCTGGTCTGATAATAATAACTCTTCTTCTTTCTCAACAGCTTTAAAACCGCTATACTTCCCGCAGTAAATGTCAGATAAGTTCCAATCATAACCAGTATGATTGCTACCATCAGCACAAGCAAAGCAGCCACCGGATTTGTCGTAGTCACCGCCAGATAATAACCGATACCCAGACTCAGGAAACCCAAAATTGCCATAACAACCTTCGTCTTCGGTTCACGCTCTCCCACATGTTCCCCATGCAGCAGTTCAATGGGATTAGAAAACCAGATCTGGCGCAGACCATTCAGAAAAATCAGAAGTTGTATAGCCCCCAGCCACTTCACTGCAGCATAGATTGCGGGAACGCTGATTTCAAACCCCAGCGGAACATCTGCCTGAAACAGTTGAACCACCCCCAGATATACCAGCTTATTCAGGAGAATTCCTGTCAAAATCCCAATTCCAATACTGAATACGGCAATCAATGTATTCTCCCAGAAAACGACCCTTCCCATGTGACGTTTTTCCAGCCCCAGAATACTGTACAGACCAAATTCTTTCTTCCTGCGCTTCATCAGAAAACTGTTGATATAGAACAAGAACACCAATGCAAAAAATCCCACGATTCCGCATCCCACACCCAACATCTGCCCCATCGACCTTCCCCCGTACATCTGTTCCATACCTTTGTCGATGCTCAGACTATAGATGATGTAGTACATCGCCGTAATGAAGGTACACATCAGAAAATAGGGCAGATAAATTCTTTCATTTTTCCTGATATTCTGGAGTGCCAGCTTTACGTAAAATCCTCTACTCATGCTTATGCCCTCCTGTTGTCAGCATCGTCAGGGTATGGGAGATGCTTTCATACATCTCTTCGTTATTCATATTTCCCCGGTAAATCTGGTGATACACAATTCCATCTTTGATAAACAGGACACGGCTTGCATGACTTGCTGCACGGGTGCTGTGGGTCACCATCAGAATCGTCTGTCCCTGACGGTTAATCTTCTGAAAAATCTCCAGAAGCTGGTCCGTTGCCCTGGAATCCAGTGCGCCCGTAGGCTCATCCGCAAAAATCATCTGCGGTTCTGTAATCAATGCCCTTGCCACAGCCGTACGCTGCTTCTGCCCCCCGGATACCTCATAAGGAAACTTCTCCAACAGGCTGGTAATACCAAGAGACGATGCAAGAGGAACAAGCTTCTCTTCCATCTCCTGATATTTCTTTCCCGCCAGAACCAACGGAAGAAAGATGTTATCCCGGATTGAAAAATTGTCCAGCAAATTGAAATCCTGAAAGACAAACCCCAGGTTTTCTCTTCGGAAAGCCGCCAGCTGCCTGTCCGGTACGGCTGTCATATTCTTACCATCCAGCCACACTTCTCCGGAAGTAGGTTTATCCAAAGTCGCCAGAATATTGAGCAGTGTCGTCTTACCTGACCCGCTCTCCCCCATGACAGCTACATATTCCCCTGTTTCTACAGAAAAATCAACATCATAGAGTGCATGAACCTGGTTGCCGCCAAACCTGGTAGTATAGGTTTTTCTTACATGTTTTACTTGTAATAATGCCATAATTATTCTCCTCTTTTATCATGTCCTGATTGTTACATGTATTTCTTACGTTTCAGGCGATTGCAAATCTCTTTAGAATCCGTTTAGAGATTTGCGATTACCTGAACTTTATTATGACAAATTCAGAGTTTTCGTGCCATGGATTCAACTTACAAATTCAACGCCAAATGTTACATGATTGTAAGGTTACTGCGTCAGATCCAGCGTAACTTTTGTTCCTTTTCCCGGCTCGGATTCCACAGAGATTCCATGCCCAAGCATCTTCAGGGTTTCTTTACACAATGCCAGTCCGATTCCGGTAGCTTTTTTATCGATACGTCCATTTTCCCCGGTATAGCCCCACTCAAAAATGCGGGGAAGATCTTCTCTGCGGATTCCGATACCAGTATCCTCGATAATAAGAAGTTTTCGTATTCCCTCCGGCATATAGACGGAGATCTGTCCATTCCGGGTATATTTGGCAGCATTGCTGATTAATTGTTCCAGTACGAATACGAACCATTTTTCGTCCGTAATAACCGTTCCTGCCAGATTCCAAAGATTGACGGATACTTTCTTATGCAGAAACAGCGTTGAAGTCCGTTTTAACGCCTGACGTACCATCTCCTCCACCGGATAACTTTTTATCAGCAGATCATTGGTAACCCCATGAAGACGCTGATATTGCAGGGCTGTTTCCACATATTGCTCCGTTCGGAGTAATTCACGCCGCAGTGCTGCCCGATCGATCTCCTCTTCTTCCAGCAAAAGCTTCATACCGGCAATCGGCGTTTTAATCTGATGCGACCACTGTGTATAATATTTATCCGACCTTTCGATACATTCCCTGTTTTCCTGTATCAGATCAACACAATGTTTATTCAGGATTTCTGCAAGTGTTCCGTAAAGTTCTTCCAGATATCCTTCCGGCTTTGGAAGTTCACTCATACATACGGCAGCATTCTTGCAGGCAGCCTCCAGCAATTCTTTCCGCTCACGGTACCTCCGGTATCTGAATAGTTCCAGGATCAGCATGCACGCCTGCATCAGGACACAGGTATAAACCGGAATTTCAACAGAAATCTGATAAGCAGCGGAAACCAGAAAAAATAAAACGTTACCGATCAAATTCACAATCCAACAGGTACGCTCCTGTCTTAAAAACTTCATCATCCTCTTTTTTCCTCTTCTACTGCAACCCGGTACCCCATTCCCTTTTTTGTCTCAATAAATCCGGTGACGCCGATTTCCTCCAGATGTTTCCGCAGCCTCGTCATATTGACTGTGAGTGTATTATCGTCAATATAATTTTCTGTTTCCCACAATCCATTCATAATTTCATCCCGGGATACAATCTGTCCCGCTCTTCCCATCAACAATTTCAGGATCTTGAATTCATTCTTTGTCAGTTCCAGCATCTGCTGCCCATGCGTAATCGTACTGTCAGCCACAGACAGCGTGACACCGCGTACTTTCAGTACCTCTGTATCCGTGGAAAATGCATAAGCACGCCTGAGCAATGCCTGAATCTTCGCCGTCACGACCTCGAGCTTAAATGGTTTTGCGATAAAGTCATCCGCTCCCAGCTGAATTGCCATGACCAGATTCATCTCATCGCTGGCAGATGAGATGAAGATAATCGGTATCTTACTGATTTTCCGGATTTCCTGACACCAGTAATATCCGTTGAAACAGGGCAGGGCAATATCCATCAGCACCAGATCCGGTTTTTCCCTTTCAAACTGTTCCAAAACCCCGTGAAAGTCTTCTGTTATACTTACCAGATACCCCCACTTTCCAAGCTGCCGCTTTAGCACCTCCGTAATGGTCAGGTCATCTTCCACCAACATAATCTTATACATAAAATCACAAAGCATGTTCCATGCAGCCTGTATCTACTGCCCTGGAACACGCTTTTCCTTTCTTAAAAATAACATTTATTCGATTTGCCTGTTACGGACGTTTTGTACCGCACTCGGAGCAGAACTTACCGCTGTTTTTTACTCCGCACTCCGGGCAGAACCAGCCCTTACTCTCGGGTCTTGCAGCACCGCACTCCGGACAGAATTTTCCACTGTTTCCGGTTTTACCGCAGGAACAGTCCCAGCCCCCCTGTCCGGCCGGACCACCGGCTGTCCGTGCCGCAGAAGCGCCGGCTTGTGGCTGCTGATACTGGGGCTGCTGCATCTGTGCCTGCCGCATCAAATCCATGGCATTGGCTGCGGCACTGTTGCCTCCCGCCATCTGAAATCCCATAAATCCTGCCATAGCCCCGGCAGAGTTGGAAGCTGCCGCCTCCATCGCATTTGCCTGTGCGCTCACCAGTCTTCCGCCTGCAATGGCAGCATTTCCGCCGACTGCCCTTGCTTCCTGAAGTCTGGAAATCTTTTCCGCACTTGCTTCATCTACGGTTACGCTCTCCAGGGCTAACTTCACCATCGCAATACCACGCAGTTCCACCCAGTCAGCATTTAATTCTTTATTCAGTTCCTCCGCAATCTGTTTCGGATAGTTAATCAGCATATCATAAGAGACCCCCTGCGCCGCAATCCGGCCAAGAGCCGGCTGCATAGACGCAATCAATTCACTCTTCATCTGACTGACCACTTCTTCTTTCCGGACGACTCTGGCAGGATCATTACACACATTTTCAAAAAATGCTACCGGATTCTCGATACGGAAAGAATATCTGCCAAATCCCTGAACCTTCACTGTAATCTGGAATTCACTGTCACGAAATGGGATATTACCGATTCCGATTTTGTTATCCAGAATTTCCTGCATATTGATATAACAAAGACGCATCACATTCTTGGCCTGACCGCCGACTGTAAAGCGCTCCCACACCTGATGCATTACAGGCTTCAGATCCAGAAAACCGCCCACCAGAAGAGAAGGCTCGGTATCACTGTCGTAACGATACTGACCCTCCGTATTCTCATCTCCGATCACAAGATCATGAACCCGTCCATTTTCCACAAGAATCGCACATTGATTCCTTGCCACATGGAACACAGAACCGTTGGAAATCACATTTGCCGTACCTTTATTTTTACCGCCGCGCATCACCAATGCGGCAGGCTGCATCAAAACTCCGGGATCCATCTGTCCGCACTCAAAGACCTCCAGCGTCTGGTCCCTCAATGTGCCCGAAACTGCTCCTGCTGCCATTTTAAATAATCCCATTTTTACATTCCTCCTATAATCCTCTTACAATCAGACTGATGATTCCCCAAACCAATGCAAAACTTCCTGCAAAAGTTCCCAGTCCATACAACAATAGTTTTTTCTTATCAATTGGCAGATTTCCCACAAATTTTCCGGTCTGCCCATTCATTGCAAACAGATAATCTTCGCCATGATAACGGGTATTCAAAATCCAGACAGGAAGAAGTACATATCTGCGCTCCTTCGTGTTCAGGTGAAGGTTCTCACGGATAATACTCCTGCTGTCATAAACCGGAGCTTTTGAAAGCAGCTTCTCTTTCAGCGAATGTGTTACCCTGCGCTCCATCCTGTCTTTCGTCTCTGACTCTCCCACATCATATCGCTCCGCCATAAATCCTGCCAGATATGCAGGAGAAAAGTCTGCCAGCTTCGTAAAATCAAAGGGTTCGATGGAGTCCATAGCCGCATCATCGGTTTTCGAGGATGCATCCACCGGAACATCTTTAAAATCCACAGAACCTTCCAGTTCACAACGATACGTATCCGTCTTCGTGTATCGGTTCTTCCTGTCCTGCCAGACCTTCACCCTGGTTCCGTGAACCTCAAGTTCCCCGCTCCCTGTGGTATCATATAGGAAGAATGGAATATAGACCCCTGTCAGTTTCTCAATATGATTCTTTTCATAAAAGAGTTTCGGTGTTAGTGGTTTTTTAACAAAAGAACGATACTCCATCATCACCGCTTCTTTCGTTTTGGTAAAGGGTATCACTTTCTCAGGCTTAAAGTTCCCAACCAACTGGGAGGAAACAACAATCGGACTCTGACAATATGCACAAAACGTAGCCGCCGTTGTCTCATCTGTAATGACCTTTGCTCCGCAGTAATCACAGGTGTATTCCACCAGATGGGAACCATTTGCTGCAGTTGTTCCATCCGTTGTGGTTTCTTCTTCGGTCACCTGCCCCTGCAAAATGCTCTCTTCCTGAATCTCCCCCTTTCCGGCTGCTTTCAGCTCCTCAAGAGAAAATTCACTGTCACAATATTCACACTTCCATGTCTGTGCATCCGGATTCCACGCCAGATCAGCGCCGCAGTGCAGACATCGGTAATTCATATTTTTTGCCATTTCTTTCTCCTCCTGCCCCGCTTAGAATCCCCGGCTTCCGCCGCCATGAGTCGCTCCGCCGCTGGATCTATGACTTCCGCCGCCCCCGCTGTTTCCATGGTCCGAATCTTTCGGCAGCGGCGACACCGTGGTATGGCTTCCCGTCATCACTTCATGACAGCGTGTGATATGTAAGGAATCCGACACCATATATCTTCCTGCCTCTGTAGCCAGTCTCGATTTCCTACTGTTACGAATCAATACGGCAAGTGTGATTCCTGTAACCAACGCTGCAGACAATACGCCTCCCAGAATGGGAAACCAGATTTCCAATGCGTGTCTGGACTCCAGCTCTCTGGAACCTTTTTCCAGGGCTTTTCGACATGCTTCATAATAATCACCGGCACGCATATCCCCTTCCACATAATCCAGAAATTCTTCCACATCAGAGTCATTCATCGCCTTATAAAACACCCCTGAGGTAGACAACACATATTCCCGGTTCTCCATATCAATCAGGAAAAGCATTCCATCACCTTTCCCGTATTCCTCCTCTTTCCGTCCGAAACCGAAATAATTATCATCGAAAAAACGGTCCGCATAATCCTGAGCAGATATTCTGGGGTTCTCCATGATTGTAACTACCACAAAGTCCGCCTCATATGACTCAGACAAATCCTCCGCATAAGCTTCCAGGGATTCTGCCTGATCTTCCGACAGAAGTCCGGCATAATCATAAACTTTCCTTGAAGTATCCACTTGACTGGTCCCAGCCTCCACCGTCAGAACAAGCCCAATCAGCAGGATACCCACTGCAAATCCAGTTATTCTTTTCTTCACTTTTTTCTATCCGCAGCAGTTCAGCTTTCCTGTTATTCCTTATGAGATCACAAGCCCTGACTGCCGCTTCTCCTTTCACCTCATCCTCCTATATAACCTTACCATAAGAAGAATTCTTCTGCAAGCAACACTTCTCTTACTATGAAAGTCCCGGACAGCCGCCATGTCCGTTTACAAAAAATCCTGTTCAGAAAAGGAATACACACTTCTATATTCCCTTCCCGAACAGGACTTTTTCATTGTCTCGTAATTCTCAATACATCCTCTCGCAATTTCTCGGATGCTTTCCTTGGATTCGCTGCTTTCATAATGGCAGAAACCACCGCAATCCCATCGATGGAGGTTCCCTCCAGCACGCTTAGATTGGTACTATTCAGCCCACCGATTGCAACAACCGGAATCGGAACCGCATGGCAGATGGCCTCCAATGTGGAAACCTCCGTCAAAACTGTCACAACCTTTGTGGTTGTCGGGTAGATTGCACCGACTCCCAGATAATCGGCTCCGTCTTCATACGCTTTCTTTGCCGTCTCCACAGTCTTTGCCGTTGCTCCTACGATTTTTTTCAGTCCCATCAATTTTCGCGCTTCCGCCACCGGAAGATCACTGCTTCCCACATGAACACCCGCCGCATCGCAGGCAAGAGCTACATCGACCCTGTCATCAATAATCAAAGGCACCTGATATTGATCTGTAATTGCTTTTACCTTTCTTGCCTTATCCAGATATTCCCTTCCGCCGATATTTTTTTCCCGCAGCTGCAGCAGGGTAATTCCGCCTTTGCACGCCTCCTCCACGGCAGAAAGAAATGTCTCCTCCGTATGGTAGCTGCTGTCTGTCACCAGATACAAAGTCATATCTAATTTCTTATCACGCACTGTTCTGCTCCTTTCGTACCACAAATCCTCTGAATTCGGCTTTGTTTCTCCAGCGTACGATCTTCCATCGTATACAGCCAATCCAGCAATTCCCTTTGAAAACTTCCCGGTCCCCGGCATTCAAAAGCCGCAAACTCACCCGCAATTCCCATCATCGTCACACCGAGCAACGCTGCTGCCACAGGCTCCTTTCCTGCCAGATAAGCAGTACAGATCGCTCCCAGCATGCATCCGGTTCCCGTTATCTGCGACAGCATTCTGACACCATTGGATACCAGATATGCTTCTTTTTCATCTAGAATCAAATCTTCTCTTCCGCTTGCCAGAATAACAGTCCCTGTTTTCCGGGACAGTTTCCGGAAATCCTCCAATATCTCCGGCAGATTCTGCTCGTTCAAAGCATCCTCCCAACCTGCATCAATGCCAATGCTGTGAGAAGGTTTCCCTGTAACCGCAAGAAGTTCTGACATATTTCCTTTTAAGATGGAAATCCCGCCGATCTCCAACAAATGTCTTGCATAATTTAAACGCAGGTTGCTGCAGGCCGTCCCTACCAAATCCAACAATACGGGGATTTCCTTTTCCTTTGCTGCCTTCAGAGAGAGCTCCATCGACTCCATACGCACATCGGTAATATTCCCCAGATTCAGCATCAAAGCTTTGGCTCTCTCCGTGATCTGCGCCGCCTCCCGGGGATGCTCCGCCATAATCGGTCTTCCCCCTGCCGCCAATATTACGTTCGCACAATCATAAATAGAAATCGGATTCGTGATACAATGTATCAGTGGTTCTTCCTGTTTCATCTGCCTGCGCAGTTTTAACATATCCTTTATCATATACTTTTGCTCCAAGACTCAACTGAAATTTTGCCAAAAGACCAGATTTACTCAATGCTTTCAGGAAAATATAGGCCGCCGTTCCGCCCATGACTGTTGCCCCGATAAACATTGGCGTATAGAAAAACGCATTCAATCCGTCCCTGCCCATCAAAAATGCCATCACCGGATAAGAGACCATCGAACCAATGATACCGGTTCCGAAAATCTCTCCCAGAACAGCACAGATAATCCTGCCGCCCGATAACCGATAAAAAACACCGGATAAAAAGGCACCAAACACAGCCCCCGTCAATGCAAGGGGCGGAATCCCCATAAACATCATCCGGATGATACCGATCAAAGTTGCACATAAAAGAGAATACCAGGGTCCCATCAACACGGAACATACGATATTGATCAGATGCGCCGTAGGACACATACCCTCAATCCGAAGAATCGGTGAAATAACAACTCCGATCGCCACCATCATCGCCAGCATTACCATACGAAAAATATGAACTCTTTCTTTCTCCATCATACCTTTCCTTTCTCATATTGTATTATTGGCGGTCGAAGTTCCCTTACTTCCTCTCACTCCGAAACACGGATTCCCTCGCTATATAAATCCTCCTCACCGGAATCCAGGGCGCTCCCCCTCAATTCCGCCTCTTGTGAATCGGCAATTATTTTTTCTTTTCTGTATTGTATAAAAAATATTGCTGATAGTCCAAAAATGCACCTGCTTCGGACAGACCACGAAACAGATGCACAATCATATACGCTTATTTGTACTCCCTACGTTGGCATTATCCAAATCAGGTATGGTCGAAGATCCTATCTTCCTCTCAGCCTGTAACACAAGCTCCCTTTTACTTTCTATGCCTGTAATCATAGCATGGAATACGCAAATTTGTCAAGTCAGCAGGCAACTCGTTTATCACCAAAGCATCATTCCATACAAAGAATAACTACAAAACTACTTTATTTGAGCATATATTTCCGCAACTTCCAGTATTGACTTTCCTTCTTCCAACATCTTCTTCATATTTTGTGCCGGAGACAAAATACCGCTTTCAATTCTTTCCTTTATACACTCAATATATATTTCCTCTCCATAACCTCTTCTTACCAATCCGGTCCTGGCATGTTCATATAATTGACCGAGAAAAGCCTGCATCTTTCCAGGTTCTGTAATCTCCTGCCCTGTAATTGCCATATATCTTAATTTTGCATTATCTAATTCAATCTGATTATCATGCAAGAACTTATTCACAGTTTCCATGACCTCATCCACCATCTCGCTTATTCCCAGATTAAAGGCAAGGGGTGAAAATACGTCAGCCATTGGCTGTGTACAATCACTTCTTACTTCTAATGCATGATAATTGTTCAATACAACATGTTCAAAAGATCTGAAACAGGACAGCCCATCTGTCAGCCTGTCTTCCTTTTCAAAATACTCCTCCAATGTCATCGGTTCGAAAGTACTCAGACCGTTTTCTCCCATTCTCACAAAAACTTTCAACTTTGAATAATGTTCTGCCAATTCATCAATACTCTCAAAATCTTTTTCTATTACCCCGGTATTAGGCAACCCCTGATTCTCCCACAAAAAATCTCTTGCACATAAAAGGTTGTCCGGATACTTTATATGCTTTTGTTCGAAAGACGTATTGGGGATAGAATTGGCAAACAGCAGGCCTCTTACAAATTCCAACTTATTAAACAGGTTAAAGGTTTTTAAAAACTTTTCTCCTCTGATGTCCAGATGGGATTGGGTGGAAGCCATTAGCGTGTAAAAACAAGATATATCTTTATGAGCGGTATGCTCAAGTACATATTCTCTTATTTTACTATAAAATGGGTCATGGGTATACTGTGTTTCATCCTGAAATGGTCGGTAAAACAAATTACACCCAAATCCTGTAAATGAATATCCCTTCCTGTCAAAAAAAGCAGTCAGTACCTTATAATACTTGTAAAATCTTTCTCCTATCTCATTAATACACTTTGATTTTCCCATGGAAAACTCCAATATTACATAGCTATAATCCGCTGAAATCGAATCTATACCATTATCAATACGTACAACATATCCATCGCTTCCCGTAATAACATTACTGAACCCATGCTCTTTCACCATATATTCAAAAGCCTCACACATTACATCCTTGGGTGCTTCCAAACTATTTACCGGATAAAAGACAGTTTCAATTTCGGTTCCGACATATTTTGAATTTTTCTCAAGATAAGGTGTTATCAACTGATCCATTATAATTCTTTTTGCATTATTTTCTTTCATAGATTCGTACCTGTTCCAAACGAATAATTTCAGTATCGTAAATTACTCATTTGCCTTTCTTATTTATTATTTTATAGTATCTTAAATACATATCCTGTGTCTGAATGAACTTGGCCATGCTATTCGTCTGTATTCTGACTGATACAAATCAACGAATAAAAATATCCCTGATTTGTTATCAATTCATCGTACGTTCCCGTCTCGATGATTTTGCCTTCGTTTAATACAATGATCTGATCGTAACGACGCAGCATCGACTCCTGCAGCTTATGAGTGACTACAATTCGAAGCATATCATCTAATTTCAGAATAGCATCCTCCACCATATAAGAAGTGGCATTATCCAATGATGCAGTCGCCTCATCCATCAGCAGCACTGGTGTATTTCGTAAAAGACAACGGGCAATAGAAATCCGTTGCCGTTCCCCGCCTGATAAGCCGTTGCCATTTTCTCCGCATTGATATCCTGCCCCCTTCTCCTGTATAAAAGCTTTTAAGCCGGATTTCTCAATTGCTATTTCTATCTGCTTTTCATCAAATGATTTGAACATCGTGATATTGTCTTGTACGCTGCTGTCAAAAATAAATACATTCTGCTGAATAACCGATATCAACTCATACAGGCTTGAGCCTGAAATGTTTCTTAATTCAACATCATCAATCATAATTTGACCTTCATAATTGATATATCCTCCCAACAATAAATTCAGCAGTGTTGATTTACCACTCCCCGACGAACCAACTATCGCATAACTTTTTCCATTCTCAAACGCACATGAAATATTATTTAATACCAATTTGTCTGGTTCATATCCAAAGGATACGTTTCTGCATGCAATTCCCTTCTTCATGTGCCGCATTTCAGCGTTACCCGATAAATACTTATGATCCTCAAGCTCATCTGCCAATTTATCTATTAATCCCGCAGCGGCAGACCGCTTAGCAAGCAACGTTGGTATATTAGTAATTGGAGCCAGCACATAATTCATTAGCTGAAGAAAGGCTATAACAACCCCAACAGAAATACTCCCTTTTATCGCAAGATAGGCACCGCTGGAAAAAACAACAATTTGTATTACAATCCCGGAAGTCCCAGAGATGATTCCAACCAAATCGATTTTTTTCCTCCGGCGGCATTTTTCTTCTTCAAGACTATTATTACGTTCCTTAAATATCGCCCCAACCTCAGACTCTGCCTTAAAGCTTTTTACAACGGTAAAGCCATTCAGCATATCCTTAACCATTCCAATGAAGCTTTCATTATCATCGCTGACTCGCTTTTCGATACCCACAAGGCTACCACCAACAAAAGCTGATATCATTATTGGAAGAACACTTAATACAACAGCGATGATTGTCATCGTTATGCTGTACCATAACATCATTCCAATTGCCGCTATAAATGTAACTATTTGTACTACAATTTCAATGGATGCCAGCAGATAATTTTCCTCGATTGAATTAATATCATTACTTAAACCCGAAATATAAGTACTCGTTGACTCAGTTGAAAAAGAACTGATACTTTTTTTCATCATTTTGCTGAAGCCATATGCCTTATATTGCCTTAATGCATTTCGTACAAATGTATTTTTCATTTCACGCATTAAAAGTTCGTTTATAACAAATATCACAAAAAATATGACACATATCCATATGGCACGAACAAGTTCATCCATAGAATGCTGAGTTGCCGCATCCATGATTACCTGTAACAGATATGCAACCAAAACACTCAAACCAGAATTTAACACGGCACAAAAAAGACTGACTGCAAAACGCATTTTATTCTTTTTATAAATGGTCTGTTTAAGCGCTTTCCTGCTCTCCGTTAATTTTTCCGGTGGTCTTTCTGTCTGCTTCATAAACTTTTACCTGCACTTTCCGTATTTTAATCAAATGATGTTGGAGTCAAAAGGCAGCACGCATGAAGCGCATAGCCTTTTGACCCGGGTACCATCAAATCTTTTTAAGAATAACCTGCATTGATTTTTTAATTATCTCCAGACCCTTTAACAACTCCTGATTGGAAATAACTAATGCAGGCATGAGTTTCAACACAGAATCACCTCGCCCCGCCAATTCAATAATTAATCCTTTTTTAAAACATTCATCAGCTACCATTCTTGCCAAACCCGGCAAATGATAATTTGAGAAATCAATTCCATGAATACAACCGATTCCTCTATGTTCCAGTCTCTCATCCATCGGAAGTATCTCTTGTGTAATATAATTACAAATAATCTTTTCTTTTTGCTTTACCAGCGAAGGTATATCCACTTCATCAAATAGCTCCGCAGCCCGTTTGGCACCTACAAAAGAAAGCTGACTTCCTCGAAATGTCCCATTATGTTCACCTGGCGCCAGACAATCAATTTCAGGTTTGATCAACAGTAACGACATAGGCAGTCCAAGCCCGCTGATTGATTTGGACAAACTGACCATATCAGGAACAATTCCTGCCCTTTCAAAAGAAAAAAATGACCCGGTTCGTCCACATCCCACCTGTATCTCATCACAGATCAGCAATATATCATGCTTATCACATAACGCCCTGAGCCTCTTTAACCATTCCGTATCTGCGATAACCACTCCCCCTTCTGCCTGTACAGTTTCACAAAATATTGCAGCCGGCTTCGCTATACCCGAATGATCATCCGTCAGAACATTGTCTATATAAGCAATTGTATCAAAAGATGTATTGTATCCGAATGGAAACGGCATAAACGTCACATCAGACAAACCGGTTCCTGCGCCCTTTCTGGAAAAGGAGTCACTGGTCAATGCCAGGCTCCCTAATGTCATTCCATGAAATGCCCCCATAAAAGCAAACACATTACTGCGTTTTTTTGCTTTTCTGGCAATCTTTAAAGCTGCTTCGTTCGCATTCGTTCCTGTTGGTCCGCAAAACATCATTTTATAATCCAGATTTCTTTTCCTCAGAATCCGGTTTTGAAATGTGTCAACAAACTCCATTTTTGCCTGTGTGTACATATCAAGGGAATGCATAATGCCATTCCCTTGCAGATATGTAATTACCGCTTTCTTAATTTCCGGATGATTATGTCCGTAATTCAGTGCGCCCGCACCACAAAAGAAATCCAGATATTCCTCTTGCTTTACAGTATACATAGAAGACCCCTCTGCACTCGAAAACACAGCAGGAAAATGTCTGCAATATGTCCGGACTTCTGATTCATACTCTTCACATGTATTCATTTTGTATCTACTTTTCCTTTCTGTTTCTTACAAATGCGTAATACCTTTGTATTGCTTTTTCACGATTCAATCCTATTACAGGAAGTGTAATATCCAGCCGACATCCAGTGACAGATGCACGTATTTCACTGCTGCTGCGCTCATCTGAATCTACCCCGTCTTCTTCTGCATCTTCCTGCCAGATTCCTTCAAATACGCCGCCATAATTTAGCGAAACAGCCGGCAGAGAATAAATCTCTTCGTAATATTCTGTAAACAACAGATATTCATTCTCTTTTTGCTCAGCAATCCAGGCTTCTCCGCCATCTGTCATATTTCCTGCAATGTTATAAATTCCCGGCAACAGATCCAGATACATTCCTAATGTTCTGCTGTTTCTATCATTCCGTCCATGATACAAAATAGCAACCGGTATTTCCTTTAGTGTGTCCAGTTCGTTGTACTCTGCAAAACACCTGATCATCTGTCCCAGCGGATTCTCCTTAAACTCTTCAGCTTCATTTTCCGAAATATGAAGCTGTCCATGGACAGTGCATGAAATCTCTCCTCTGTCTCTAATATTCCTATGCACCTCCTCCGATGCCTGTCTGAAACGCTTCCAGAATTCTTTCATCTGGCTCAGCTTTTCGGCTTTCTGTACAGACTGTACATACTCAGAATATGTCTGCGGCAGCTTTTCCGGATTTTGACAGCCCATATAATAGTTCATACGATTCACCAGTATTTCATCTGACATACCATCCCAAATACAATGATGTGCATAAAACCATACATGATATTGACCATTCTCATCCCTCTGAACAAATACGTATGATAAGAGCGACTTATCCTTAAATACCTCAAGTCGTTCATCCAGACTAAGAACAAGCGCTGCCCGTTTCATCTCTTCCGCCCTCTCCTCACAATAAGGAATTTCTATGTTGCTTAGAGCGTATACTTTTATCTTGCCTGCCTTCTCATCATAAACGCTGCGCAAAACTTCCTGCTCGTTGATAACATTCCTTATGGCCTGAATTACGGTTTCCTTCTCAACGCTCTTCTGAACCAACATATGCACCATACATACATTGCCCTCTTTTCTGTCCCAAAACTGCTTCTGCAATTTTAACGGAGTATATTCCTTTTCAACCCATGCCTGCATTAAATTATCCTGATAAGTTTTCACCGCCTGATACACTTTGGTATTGCTCATATTCAAAGTTCTGTCAGGCTCTTCCGTATCATAAATACGCTCAACTTCAGGCATTCCCGGCTTTTCGGACATTTTCAGCAATGCTAATTCATGAATCACTGGATGAAGCATCAGATCTCTGACAGATACCTCAAGGTTCTTCTTATGTAATTCTGCAACAGTTTTTACTGCCTTTATAGAATTACCGCCTAATTCAAAGAAATGATCATAAATCCCGATCTTATCTACCTGTAAGATTTGTGCAAATGCCTCGCACAAAATCCGTTCTGTATCATTGGTCGGCGCAACATAATTTTCGGCTGCCTTAACATTAATCTCAGGCAATGCCCGTTTATCCAATTTACCGTTAGGATTTACAGGAATCTCATCAATTTGCATAAAATAACCTGGAAGCATATACTCCGGCAAAATCTTGCTCATTTTACTACGAATATCTGCCACATCCAATTTCTTTTGTGATACAAAATATGCGTGGATTGCATACTCACCACTTCTGTCCTTTCTCACAATCACTGCTGAATCCTGTATCTCAGGCAATGTTCTGATTACACTTTCCACTTCGCCCAGTTCAATTCTGTATCCTCTTATTTTCACCTGCTCATCCATTCTTCCCAGGCATGAAATCACACCATCAGTCTGCCATTTTGCCAAATCTCCTGTATGATATATTTTTCCAGAACCGAAAGGATTGGATACAAACTTTTCTGCTGTCAATTCCGTTTTATTCAGATACCCTCTTGCCAAACCATCTCCGGCTATGCACAACTCTCCCGGCACACCGACACCACACAAATTATCTCCATCCATAATATATACTTGTGTATTGCCAATCGGTTTTCCTACAGGAATATCCAAAGAATCTTCTCCACATACGTCTCTTACCGTAGACCATACGGTTGTCTCAGAAGGACCATATACATTTCTGATATCAGCATCCGTATACTGTTTCAATTCGTTTACCACGGATGCCTCAACCTTCTCACCTCCCAAAAGAATTAATTTTAACTTTCTAAGTGCTTCTATATTTCTCTTATCCACCAGGTAAAGCTTCATACGACTCGGTGTCGTCTGAAGAATTTCTATATTATTACGTTCTACAAAACGGTAGAATGCGGCCGACACATGCTGTTCTTCTTCATTCGTCAGATATGTAGTCATTCCATTTACCATTGGCAAAACAAGTTCTGTTACAAAAATGTCAAAAGTCAGGTTTGTTACAGACGCCATACGACTATATTGCTTTTCATATGCGGTACTCATCACACTGTAACTATTTTTTGCACAGTAATTCATTACAGAACTGTTCTGCAACATGACACCCTTTGGTTTTCCTGTCGTACCTGATGTATAAATCAGATACAACAGATTTTCCGGTTTTGTAAGACATACAGGATTCTTTTTCACACCATTCCATGTATTCTCATCCTCCAAATCAATTACCGGAATATCTGTCTCAATCTGTACACCATACAGCAAGACAGCTTTCGGAGAACAATCTTCCATCATATAAAGAATTCGATCCATCGGGTATTCCGGGTCTACCGGAACATACGCAGCGCCTGACTTAATAACACCATAAATCCCTTTTATCATTTCCAGGCTTCGTCTCGCAATCACCATTACGTAATCTTCCGTTCCTACTCCCATACTGCGTAATTTATGTGCCAATGAATTTGCAGATCTATTCAAAATTCCATATGTGATTTTCCTTTCCCCATACACAAAGGCCACCTTCTCAGGAGCATTTGCAGCCTGCTCCTCGAACAGTTCCACAATTGTTTTCTTCCTGTCATACTCCACAGCTGTATCGTTGAATTTCGTCAGAATCTGCTCCTTTTCTTCCGGAAGACATATACTAAACTCACCAAGGCACGCATCCGGTGTACGCAGCATTTGTCCCAGCAGCCAGATAAGATGCTTTATCATCCACTGTATCGTTTCTCTCTTAAACAAATCCGTACAATACTCTAACGATACACCAAACTGTCCATTGCTCTCAAAGAAGTTAAACGTCAGGTCAAACTTTGCAACACAGCTTTCCTGTCCCACATATTCCGCCCGAGATTCTCCCAGTCGAAGTTCCTCATTCTCCGTATTTTGCATAACCAACATGACATCAAACAATGGATTTCTTCCCAGATCACGCTTAACATCTACCGCTTCTATCAATTCCTCAAACGGAAATTCCTGATTTTCATATGCTTTTAAACATACATCCTTCATCTCGCCCAAGAATTCCCGGAAGGTTTTTTCTTTCTTTGGCATTCCCCGCATTGCCAGTGTATTAATAAACATACCCAGCATATTTTCTGTATCTTTATGGGTTCTGGCGCTGATCGGTGAACCAATGACAATGTCCTCCTGTCTGCTGTATCTGGACATCAATACCATAACGGCAGATAAAAACACCATATAAGCAGTTGATTCTGTCTGGCTGATAAACTTATTCAAGGCATCTGATATCTCTTCTCCAAAGCCCGCAGTTAACATAGAACCATTATAACTTTGCTCCATTGGTCTCGGATAATCTGCCGGCAGATCCAATACCGGAATCTCATCACTAAATACCTTTGTCCAGTAGGCTTTCTGTGAACTCAAATCCCTGCTTCTCATCCATTCACTATAATCTTTATACTGACGGGATAATACCGGTAATTCTCTTCCGTTGTACAATTCGTTAAACTCTTTGATAAAATTACTCATACTCACCGCATCACTGACAATATGATGCATATCAATCAGCAATAAGCATCCCTTCTCAAGCTGAACCAATTTTCCGCGGATAAGGTATGGACGCTCAAGATCAAACGGCTTCGTAAACTCTGCCACTATTTCCGATTCTTCTTTTCCGTCATAGCATTGATATACAAAATCAACTGTAATATCCTTCCAGGGTTTCTGAATCAGCTTTCCATTTTCCATATGAAAACTTGTACGCAGAATTTCATGCCTGTCTACAATTGCTTGAAAAACATCACGTACTGCATCTGCATCTATATCTCCCATCATCCGCATACTTTCAGACATATTATATGCCAGGCTGTCTGGATCCATCTGCCAAATCAGATAGATTCTCTTCTGAGTAGAGGACATTTCATATGTATCTTTTTCTTCTGCCTTTGGAATCGGTATATAGCTTTCTCCGTTTTCCAGCTTCACATATTCTGCCAGTTCTTTTGGAACAGCATGTGCAAACACAGTCTTTAACGGGATTCTTACCCCGGAAAATGCTTCAATCTGATTCACCAGACGTGTTGCTCTAAGTGAGTGTCCGCCCATCTCAAAGAAGTTTGTATAAATACCTACCTTTTCAACTCCCAAAATCTCTTCAAACAATTTACAGATTTGGAATTCAATCTCATCTTCGGGTGCCACATATGCGGTCTTGGAAATTACTTCAACTGCAGGCAATGCCCTCTTATCCAGTTTGCCATTTCTGGTTACAGGTATCTTCTCTACCTGCATCCAGTAAGATACCATCATATATTCCGGAAGCTTTTGTGAAATAGCCGTCTTCAGCTTTTCTGTATCCATCTTTTCATCCGAAACAACGTAGGCACATAATGCTTTTTCCCCCACAGCATCTGTTATGGCAATTACCGCCACATCCTGAACGGCTTCCTGTGCACGTATAACATTTTCAATCTCTCCAAGCTCAATTCTGAATCCCCGGATCTTCACCTGATCATCAATTCGTCCAAGATACTCCAGATTACCATCCGGCAGCCATCTTGCCAAATCTCCGGTTCGATACAACCTGCCTTTACCAAACGGATTCTTAACAAATTTTTCAGCAGTCAGTTCCGGTAAATGTAAATAACCTCTGGCGATACCTACACCGGCAATACAAAGTTCACCGGGCATACCGATACCGCAAAGCTGATTGCCGTTCATAATATAAATCTGCTTATTATTCATTGGCTTTCCTATCGGGATTCTGCCAGGTACCCTATCAGCACTGTCATGCTTCCAATAGGTCGCACAAACAGTAGCTTCTGTTGGTCCATAATCATTGGAATAAACACTGATATGCTTATTTGCCGCAACTATACCTGCATTTGTCTCAGAACCCGCAGTAATGATTGTACGAACTCCGTCCAGATGCAGTTGTGCCAAAAACTGCGGCGGAAGTATCAATATACTGATACTGTTTTCGCTCACATATGTTTCAAACGCCTTTGTATTCTTTTTGATCTCATCCGGCACAATATATAAGGCAGCTCCGGTCAATATTCCCATTGTGATTTCTGAAATACTTGCATCAAACGAGAAGTTTGCAAACTGAAGTACCCTGTCTTCGGCACTGACATTATGAATATCGGCAAAATATGTTTTCAGATTGGCTACACCATAATGTTCTACAAGTACACCTTTTGGCTTTCCTGTTGTTCCGGATGTATATATTACATACGCCAGGTCATGTGCCTGGTTTATGTGTTCCGGATTGTCCGCATTTCCCTGACACCAATTTGTACTGTATAAATCCATGAATTCGAAATTCACAGCTTCACGGATACCATAAATTGATCTGCAACAGTTCAAAACCAGTAAAGGTTTCGAATCTTCAAGCATATAGCAAATACGATCTTTCGGATATTCCGGATCAATCGGTACAAAAGCGCCTCCTGCCTTCAATACCGCAAAGATTACTGTAATCATTTCCAAACTGCGGTCTGCAATGACTGCAACCAAAGTATCTCTTCCAACACCTTTCTCACGAAGCCTGTGTGCCAGCATATTAGCCCTTGCATTCAATTCTTCATAACAAACACTCTCACTTCCGAATACAACGGCCGTCTTATCCGGATGTAAAGCAACCTGTTCCTCAAACAATTCAACAATTGTTTTTCCCTCCGGCCATGACATCTGCGTAGAATTGAAGCTGTCCATTATGAGCTGCTTCTCATCATCCAACACAAAGCTTACATCACTTACCTGTGCATCCGGATTCATGATCATCTGCTCCAGGATCAACTTCCATCTGAATAAAATTCTTTGAATATCTTCTAACCCATACATGTCCGGATTATATAACACCTTCAATAACAACTGCTCGGATACTGCTGCTGCAAAACTAATATCATAATTGGTTTCTTCTCTTGAAAAATCAATCGATATCACTTCGTCTTCTGATTTCTCCGTTACATCCTCCGCATCTTCAGTTCCGCTGACATAATAATTTTCAAATGCAAAAATCGTCTTAACTAAATTATTTTTCAGTTCAGACACAGATTGAATCTCAGCCAGTCCGATATAATCATACTTTGTACTTTCGATCGAATCCTTCTGCCCTCTCTGCAAAAGTGTTGTAATTGTATCCTTCGGCTGACATTGAATTCTCTTTACAATTGTATTAATAAACAATCCTGCCATTTCTTCAATACCGTCAAAATGAGCATTTCTTCCGGACACAACCTTTCCAAAAACTACATCTTCCGTATGATTATATTTTTGAAGCAGCAATCCAACTGCTGTCTCCACTATGGTATTAACAGTTACGCCCAGTTTGCCGGCCAATGTCTTTATTTGAGCCGTATCCTCAACAGAAAGTAAAACTTCTGATTCCATTACTGTCTTATCCGTCACTGTTCCCTGCTCTGCAGGCTCAATACCGGCGGCCGTATCATATTCAGCAACCTGTTCTTTCCAATATGTAATTCCCTCTTGTACAGACTTTTTACGAAGCCATCTTACATAATCACCATACGTAGGCTGTCCAGCTGTTTCCGCATCAATTTCGGCTAAAATAGCTTCCTTTTTCTCGCCGTTACTCAACCGGGCATAGTACATAAACAATTGTTTTGTAATAAGCGGCATACTCCATCCATCCACAATTATGTGATGTATGCTGACTATCATCCGATAATCTTTTACGCCTATTTTTACAAGCTGTACGCGAATCATGGCATCCGACTGTAAATCAAAACCATGTTTCACATCATCTTCAGCAATTGCATCCAAAACAGACTGACTCTTTCCTCTAATATCATGCACTTTAATGGAACAGTCTATCTCTTTTAAGATCATCTGAACATAATTATCCAGACCCTGACCAACTATTCTGGTCTTCAATACCGGATACTTCTCGCAGGTAAGGTACAGCGCTGCTTTCATTAACGACGGATTCATCTCCTCCTTTACTGTATAGACAGTCTGAAGTATGTAAGCGCCTTTCTGCTCCTCAGCAAGTCCTTGATACATCATGCCCTCCTGAAGCGGCGTCAATGGATAGATATCAACCGCCTGTTCAAGCATATTGTTTAAATCATTCATGGAGATATTGCTCAAGCCATAATCACTTGGTGTTTTAACCTGCTCCTTTTTGGCTGTACAGTGATGCGCGACACTGACAAGTGCTTCCTTGTAAGCATTCATCAACGCTCCGACGAAATCATCTGTATACTTTGCCATATCATATTCCAGCGAAAACTCTAATTCACCCTCACTTAGTACACCATTAAAGTTCAGTGAACTGATGGTATGGTTTTCAGGAGCCGAATCTATACCTCCCGCATATTTTGAAATCCTAATAATCTCCGATTGTTCTTCGTCCGCGCCTTCTTCAAAATTTCCCAGATAGTTAAAGCAAATCTGAACCGCTTTGTCCTCTATCTCAGAATCTTTCTCATATTTCAGTACGCCATATCCCATACCATTACCTGGTATCCCACGAAGCGTCTCTTTCACTTCGATAATGTTTTCCTGTACATCCTCGCTCATCTTCAATACCACCGGGTATTCACAGGTAAACCACCCAATGGTTCTGTCAATATCAATTGCCTTATGAATGATTTCTCTTCCATGACCCTCAATCCTGACGCCAACCCACTGATTACCGGTAGTTTTATTAACTGCCATACCAAGCGCTGTCATAAGTAAATCATTGATTTCTGTATGATATGCGTGGTTTGAGCGATAGATAAGATCACTCGTGTCTTCCTTATTCAACCGAACCGATACTTTATCCCATCCGGTCCTGCCGGTATCTTTCACAGTAATTTCTGCGTTATCCAATTGCTTTGTAACTTTTTTCCAGTAAGCCTTCTCATTCTGCACAGTTTCGCTTCTTCCAAACTCCAATAATGCTTCTGACCATTCTTTAAAAGAAGCTGTTTTTTGGGGTAATACAATATCCTCCTTACGCATTGCCTGAACATAACTATTTTTTAAATCATCCACAATAATTCTCCAGGAAACGCCATCCACACACAGATGATGCACTGCAATCAGCAGATGCTCTTCTTCTGCAGTTTTAAATATCGCAGTCTTCACCAGCGGACCATTTGTCAGATTCATACTCTTTTGTACATTCGTTCCTATCTCGTAAATAGTCTGCGCCAGTTCCATACAATCTTTAATTCCGCTCACATCATATTCTGCCATATCATAAAATGAACCCTCATCAAGATCCCGTATCTTTAATCTGCCATCATAATATACAGCCCGCAGCATATCATGGTGAATTACAAGCTGATCCAGTGCACTTTTTAAAGCCTCACGGTCAAATTTGTCCGCAGCAAGCATTATTGACTGATTAAAATGCTCAAACTTCGGCATATCCGCAGATAAAAGCCATTTCATAATCGGTGTCAGTTCTACAGTTCCGGTAACCGCAGACTGCTGATAGCTATTCTCTACAGTCTGAATTGACATTGAAGCGATTGCGCGCACTGTCTTATAAGTCATAATATCTTTTACAGATATATGCACCTGCTTTTCTCTCAACTTTGATACTGCCCGGATTGCTTTAATGGAATCACCGCCCATATCAAAGAATCCATCATAAACACCGATATTTTTCACTCCCAAAACTTCTTTAAATACTTCACAAATACACCGTTCTGTCTCATTAGCGGGGGCTACATACTCCGTAACAGCACTTGCTTCAATCTCCGGCAGCATTCTGCGATCTACCTTGCCGTTTCTCGTAACAGGTATTCTATCCAGCTGCATCATAAATGCCGGAATCATGTATTCAGGTAATTCCCTTGCAAGTTCCTCCTTAATCTCAGAAACACCAAACACTCTGTCTGCCGTATAATAAGCGTAAATAGCATTTTCTCCTGTTTTATCTGTTCTGGTAATGACTGCCGCGTCAAGAATTCCTTTCATTTTTCTCAGTACGGTCTCAATTTCTCCCAACTCTATTCGGTATCCCCGCACCTTTACCTGCTCATCAATTCTGCCCAGATACTCCAAATTGCCGTCTTCCTTCCATCTGGCAAGATCTCCGCTGCGATACATCATGCCTTCTCCAAATGGATTTTTCACAAATTTCTCTGCTGTCAGCTCCTCACGATTCAGATATCCCAGGGCTACACCAACACCGCCTATGCAAAGTTCTCCCGGCATTCCGATTCCACACAGCATATCCCCGTTCATAATATAATTCTGCATATTGTAAACAGGCTTTCCAATCGGGATAACGCCGCTGTCAGGTATACCCTCCAAGCTGCACCAGCTTGTAGAACAAACAGTAGTTTCCGTCGGTCCGTATCCATTGATGTAACATTCTGCGCGACTGTTCTCCACCATGTATTTTCCTGCCTCCGAGCCTCCCGTAATTAACAGCTTCGGTCCAATTTCCAGAACCTGACTGTAATAGTTTGGCGGAAGTACCGCTACAGTAATTTGCTGTTCCTTTACAAACTCAACGAACTCTTCTGTAGAATCTGCCAGTCCCGCCGGCATCATTACGAGTGTCGCACCGTTTAACAATGACATATTAAACTCAAGCACAGATGCATCAAAAATAAAGTTTGCGAACTGCAGAACACGGTCATTGGCATTCACATTAAAAACCTGCTTCAGATTGGCTACCCCACGGTTTCCTACCATAACTCCCTTCGGCTTTCCAGTAGTTCCGGATGTATAGATTACGTATGCGGTATTATCTACATGATTTACACAATGCCATTCCTCGGGTGCGTCCATATAGATTTCATCGGACTCAAGATCCATAACCGGAAGCTCTGTATCAAACTGTGCCTTATATGTAAGCACCATCTTCGGTTTACAGTCTTCCAGCATAAAACGGATTCTCTCCTCCGGATAAGTTGGATCGATCGGCACATAGGCCGCACCAGCCTTCATGATCCCATACATTCCGGCAACCAGTTCCACACCTCTTTGCGCAAGCAGTCCCACATAATCTCCCGGACAAACGCCATGTTGCCTTAGCCAAAACGAAACCGCATCCGCCATCCGATTCAGCTCCAGATAGGTTACCTGACGCTCTTTATAGATAACCGCAATGTGACCGGGATACTTTTTCGCCTGCTGATCAAACAGCTCGGCGATCGTCTTATCCTTTTCAAATGCTTTTTCCGTATTATTAAATACTGAAATAATCTGCTTTTGTTCACTATCAGGTACCACGCTGATTAATCCGATTGTTTCCGTGTCCTTCTTTGTAATCTGTTCCAGAAGTTGAATAAAATGTGCCAGTAACCGCTCCATACTCTCCTTTTTAAACAAATCACTGCAATATTCCAGAGCAATTCCAAAATCTCCATTTTCTTCAAAAATGTTGAAAGTCATATCAAACTTTGCAACTTTTGATTCCTGACCAATATTTTCAATCTTCGTGTCTCCGAAGTTATACGCAACGTCCTCGTTATTCTGTAATACAAGCATAACATCAAACAACGGGTTCCTGGACAAGTCTCGTTGAACATCCACGTCCTCTATCAATTGCTCAAACGGATACTCTTGATTCTCATAAGCCTTCATACAAGTATCACATATTTCATGCAAAAACTCCCGATAGGTCTTTTGTTTCTCCGGCTTTCCTCTCATAGCAAGGGTATTAATAAACATACCCAGCATTTTTTCCGTATCACGATGTGTTCTTCCGCTAATCGGAGAACCAATCACAATATCCTCCTGCCGACTATATTTTCCCAATAAAATCATTGCGGCGGACAAGAAAACCATGTATTCTGTCGCATGATTTTCCCTTGCAAGTTTTTTTATTTTTTCTCCCAGCTTCCGCCCCGTTGCCACACCTGTTACCATTCCCCTGAAACTCTGCTTCAATGGCCTTGGATAATCCGTAGGCATATCCAATACAGGTATCTCGTCAGAGAACTCACTTACCCAATAAGCACGCTGATCCGATAAATCTCTTGTTCGCATCCACTCGCTGTAGTCCTTATACTGACAGGTCAACGGTTCCAGGATTTCTCCTTTATACAAAGCATTGAACTCATTTATGAAAATTTCATCACTCATTCCATCTCCAATGATATGATGCATATCAATCATTAAGAGATGATCATCTGCCCGTTTTACAAGCTTTGCACGAACCAAAGGAGCAACCTGAAGGTCAAACGGCTTGACAAATGCTTCTTTTAACTCTTCCTCCGTACTCTTACAATCTTCCTCGTATACAAAATCCACTTCTGCCTTCGGCAGTATTTTCTGCATAGGTTCTCCGTCAACCATAAGAAATACTGTTCTCAATATCTCATGACGTTCTGTCATCTGTTGTAATGCAGCTTGTATTCCTTCCGGATTCACTTCACCAATCAGCCGCATATTCTGTACCATATTGTATGCCACGCTGGATGGATCCAACTGTTGAACCAGATATGTCCTTCTTTGGGCAGAGGACATATAATACAATTCTTTCTCCTCAGCTCTTGGAATCGGCACATATGTACCGGAAGTGCCTGCATCTACCAGCTTTGCAATTCCTTCTACAGTTGAGCTATTAAATACATCTTTCAGAGATATTGCTACACCGGTTTCCTCCGCAATACGATTTACAAGCTTTGTGGCGCGAAGTGAATGCCCGCCTAAATCGAAGAAGCTGTCACGGATTCCAATTTCCTGAATTCCCAGAATCTCCTGGAATATTCCGCAGATTTTCTTCTCAGTAACAGTGGATGGTGAAACATAGATTTTCCCTGTCTTCACTTTTATTTCAGGCAATGCCCTGCGGTCCAGCTTTCCGTTTCTGGTCACTGGTATATCGTCTATCTGCATCATATATGCCGGAATCATATACTCTGGCAAAGTTTCGCTCAGACGTTCTCTTATATCCATAAAATCCAGCGTTTCTGCGGACACCATATATGCAAAAATTGCCTTTTCGCCAAGATGATCCTGCCGCGCGATGACTGCACAATTTTCCACCTCCGGAATTTGATTGATAACAGTCACTATTTCTCCAAGTTCAATACGGAATCCCCGGATCTTAACTTGTTCATCCATTCTTCCCATATAGTCTATGTTGCCGTCCGGCATCCATCGTACCAGATCTCCGCTTCGGTACATGTTTCCTTCACCAAACGGATTTTTTACGAACTTTTCTCTTGTCAATTCATCACGATTCAAATATCCTCTTGCAACGCCCACTCCGGCAATACATAATTCTCCCGGAACTCCAACTCCGCACAAATGATTTCCATCCAGTACATAGAACTGCAGATTGTCGATAGGACCTCCAATCGGAAGAAGAACAGAATCTGCAGTCACCTCATAACTGGATGAATTTACAGTTACTTCCGTAGGTCCATACGTATTTATAACCCGTCTTCCCTCACACCATTTATGCAATACAGGGAGATTTCCTGCCTCGCCGCTGGAATCCAGGAGACGCAGCGTCGGAAATTCTTCCGGTTTCAGCACATTAATATACGCCGGTGTAAAAGATGCTATTGTAATATGCTTTTCATTTGCATACTCTGTCAGCTTATCCGGATCTTTTACATAATCCTCCGGAATAACACAGATTGCATTTCCGCTCCAGGTCAGACTGAAAATATCCCATACAGACTGATCAAAGCAATAACTTGCAAACTGCAGAACAATATCATCCTCCCTCATATCGTAAATATGCTCATATGACTCCAGCAGATTAATCAGACCCCTGTGCTCAATAAGCACACCTTTTGGTTTTCCTGTTGTACCCGATGTATAAATCATATATGCCAGATCCGTCGGTTGATTCACATTATCTGGATTCCCCGTTTTGCCATTCCATACCTCCTCATTTGCCAGATCAAATACCGGAATATCCGTCTGCACATCTACGTGATAAGTTAAAAGAAGCTTTGCCTGACTGTCTTCCAGCATAAATCGAATACGCTCCTCAGGAAGATGCGTATCAATCGGAAGATATGCTCCGCCTGACTTCAAAACACCATAGATCGCAACTATCATTTCAAGGCTGCGTTCTGCCATGATACCTACAAAGTCACCCGGCTTAACTCCCATGGAACGCAAGCGATCTCCCAGCACATTGGCTTTTGTATTCAGTTCTCCAAAAGTCAGCTGCTCCTGTGCAAAGACAACTGCCAGCGCATCCGGTCTTCGAAGAGCCTGTTCCTCCAACAAAGTCACAACCGTCTTATGGTCCGGATAGAATGCGGCTGTATTATTAAAACGCGGAAGAATTTCGTTCTTCTCCTGTTCCGTCACCGTATCTATACTTCCTATCCTTATGGCAGGATCAGCGGTAACCTGATCCAAAACATACGAAAAATGTGCCAGTAACAGTTCACACGTTTCTTTTGTAAACAAATCTGCACAGTACTCCATTGTAATGGCAAAATGTCCTTCCATCTCACCAGCATCAACAGACAAATCAAATTTGGCGGTAACTTCTGTTTTTTCGCCTACATCTTCTACTCCCAGATTTCCAAGTGCAAATTCCTCTTCTTTATTATTGTGGTATGTCAACATTACATCAAACAAAGGATTCCTTGATAAATCCCTTCTGACATTTACTGCTTCCACCAATTCTTCAAACGGGTACTCCTGATTTTCATACGCCTTTAAACAGACATCCTTCATTTCCAACAAAAATTGTTCAAAGCTCTTATCCTTTTCAGGTCTTCCACGCATGGCAAGCGTATTGACAAACATCCCCAGCATATCCTGCGTATCTTTATGAACTCTTGCACTGATCGGAGAACCTACTACAATGTCATCCTGACGGCTATATTTTGACAATACTACCATAAATGTTGATAAAAATATCATATACTCGGTACTTCCGGTAGCTTTCATCAAACCTCTGAGCCTGTTTCCAGTTTCATCATTGATGTAAATTCCAACAATTCCACCGCGATAGCTCTGTTCCTGAGGTCTTGGATAATCCAACGGCATGTCCAACAATGGTATTTCATCATCAAACTGACTCATCCAGTATGCCTTTTGAGAGGAAAGATCCCTGCTCCTCATCCATTCACTGTAATCCTTATACTGATGTGTAAGCGGCGGCAGACTCTGTTTGTTATAGAGCGCATTAAACTCCCTTGTAAATATCTCATCGCTGACACCATCGCTGATAATATGGTGTGTATCAATCATAAGAAGATGCTCTGACTGTCGCTTTACTAAACATACACGCAGTAATATATCTCTGGTTAAATCGAATGGTGCAATAAACTGATTGATCAGAGTTTCTTCTGACGTAACTGCATCCTCAAAATAATTAAATTCAATTTCCCGCCAGGCATGAATTTCCTGAACCAATACATCCTCCACCATCTTGAAATTTGTTCTCAATATCTCATGGCGTTCTACTAACTGATCAAATGCATTCTTTACATCCTCTGCACAAATATCCCCTGTAAGCTTCAAGGTCTTCGGCATATTATATGCCACACTGGATGGATCCATCTGCCATATCAGATAGATTCTTTTCTGCGTAGAAGACATCGGATAATAATCTTTCTCCTCCGCAAACGGAATACCTGCATATCCCGGCCCGCTTTCATGCTCAATATACTCTGCCACACCTTTTGGAGTAGGCTCAGAAAAAATAACTTTCAGCGGAATGCGAACCCCAGTCTGACTTTCAAGTTCATTTGCCAGTATCGTTGCTTTCAGCGAATGTCCGCCCAACGCAAAGAAATCATCCTTTAAACCTACTCGTTCTACTTCCAAAACCTTGCCAAATGCATTACATACCGCTTTCTGCAGTTTACTTGCGGGTGCAATATATTCTTTTTCAGTCTTTACAACAATTTCCGGTAAAGCCTTTTTATTCAGCTTACCGTTTCTGGTTACCGGTAATTTATCAATCTGCATATAATATGCGGGAATCATGTATTCAGGCAGATCTTTGCGAAGCAGTTCTCTAAGCTCTGTCATATCTACATTTTTGTCTGAAACAATATACGCACAAATAGACTTATCGTTATTTTTTTCGCGGACTATAACAGCACAGTCCTGTACAAATTCCTGCTTTCGTATTACACTGCTAATTTCACCAAGTTCTATACGAAATCCTCTTATCTTAACCTGTTCGTCTATTCTGCCCATATATTCCAGGTTTCCGTCAGGAAGCCAACGTGCCAGATCTCCGCTGCGGTACATTCTTCCATCGCCATATGGATTTGGAACAAACTTTTCAGCTGTCAGCTCATCTCTGTTCAGATAACCCCTGGCAAGTCCGTCACCGGTTACACATAATTCTCCTGGAATTCCAATTCCACACATTGCATTACCATTCATCACATAAACTGCCAATGTGGGAATCGCACTACCTATATCACTGACACCACGTTCAATCTCTCTGTCTTCGATTTCACGGTAGGTAACATGAACTGTGGTTTCTGTAATTCCGTACATATTTACAATCCTTGCCATCGGATACTTCTGATGCCATCCTGACAGCTTATCCGGCTGTAATGCCTCACCGCCAAAAATCAAATATCGAACAGAAGACATACTGTCCTCATCCACACGCATCAGATTGTAAAATGCCGACGGTACCTGATTTAATACTGTTACATTATTCTCTTTTATACAATTTAATGTAAGTTTGGAATCCTGCGCTGCTTCTTTCGTAATCATAACCAGAGTTCCGCCATATAATGTCGCTCCATACATTTCCCAGACTGAGAAATCAAAGCAATAGGAATGAAACATCATCCACACATCCGTTTCATTAAAATCAAAACGGAACTGATCATTTTTCATCAGGCGAACCACATTAACATGTTTCACCATAACGCCCTTTGGTCTTCCGGTTGTACCCGATGTATATATAACATATGCAATATCCTGCGGATGATTGATATGAGGAAGATTTACCATATTCTCATCACAATTTTTATAATCTTTTAAGTCAATAATCTTCACATCATCCGGAAATTCCATATCATAAGCCCCAAATACAATCACGGCTTTTGGTTTACAATCTTTAATTGTATACGCTATACGATCCTTTGGATATCCCGGGTCAATTGGAACGTAAGCTCCTCCTGCTTTTAAAACTCCATAAATCCCTATAATCATCTCTATGCTTCGCTGTGCCAGGATTACAACAAAATCATCTGTTCCGACGCCGCTGTCCCGCAGTTCCCATGCCAACCGATTTGACGAAGCATTCAATTGCCTATATGTAATTTTTTCTGATTCACACGTGACCGCTATATTATTCGGTGTACGCTCCACCTGTTCCTCGAATAAATCTACAATCGTCTTCTCTTTTGGATAATTTGCTTCTGCATGATTAAACTTCTCCAAAATCAACTGCTTTTCCTTATGTGACGCCGTATCTATATCTGCAATTGAAAGTTCAATATCATCTACCATTTGTTCGAGAACGCGAATCAAATGTGCAACCATATCTTCTGCAGTTTTTCTCCGGAAGAGATCAATACAGTACTGTAAACCGATAAAGAACTCATCCTTATCTTTAATCACGCTGAATGTTAAATCAAATTTGGCTGTAAATACTTCTGCCTCTGTCTCTGCACCCACAGAATTTTGCTCCAAAACATAGGATTCCACATCATTATTCTGCATTACAAGCATGACATCAAACAATGGACTTCTTGAAAGATCACGATTAACATTGACATTTTCAATTAATTCCTCAAACGGATATTCCTGATTTTCATACGCTTTTAAGCAAACATCCCTTACTTCACCGAGAAACTCCTCAATTTTCTTTTCCGCCTGCGGATATGCACGGATGGCCAGCGTATTTGCAAACATTCCCAGCATATTTTCCACTTCAGGGATCGTTCTTGCACTAACTGGCGAACCGATGACGATATCATCCTGCCTGCTGTATTTTTGAAGCAATATCATAGTTGCTGCCATAAATATCATGTACTCGGTTGCATCGTACCGTTTTGCAAGTGCTGTTATTTTCTCTGTAAGTTCCTTTCCTGCCTCTACAATCACTGATTGTCCATGATAGCTTTGCTTTTGCGGACGCTTATAATCATACGGCATATCCAACACAGGAATTTCATCCTGAAACTCGCGCATCCAATAACTTTTCTGGGCGCTCATATCCCTGCGGTTCATCCATTCGCTGTAATCTTTATATTGATACTTCAAAGCCGGCAGTGTATTACCCTGATATAACTCATTAAATTCACGAATAAAAACTGCGTCACTGGCACCGTCACTGATGATATGATGAATATCAAGCATTAACATAAATTCATCTTCACGTTTCACTAATACTGCTCTCAGCATTGACGGTTTTGATAAATCAAACGGCCGCACAAACTCCTTCATTAATGCCTCTGAGGTCTGGTTTTTGTCCTCTACATATACAAAATCAACTTCAACTTGATCGTGAATAATCTGTACCGGCACTCCATCGACAATATCAAATGATGTTCTAAGAATCTCATGTCTGTCTACTAAGGCCTGTAAAGCACTCCTGATTCTGTCAGGCAAAATCTCACCCGACAAATGCATAGAATGCGGCATGTTATATACAATACTATCTTCATCCATCTGTTGGATCAGATACATACGTTTCTGAGCAGATGACATCGGATAATACGGCTTTTTTTCAGCAACTGTAATACCACTTTCCTGTCCGCCATGTTGTACATCCATAATATATGTGCTTAACGCTTCCACTGTCGTATATGTGAATACGTTTTTCAGTGCTATTTTCACACCCAGAGCCACTTCAATCCGGTTTACCAGCCTGGCAACCTTAAGGGAATGTCCGCCTAAGGAAAAGAAGTCATCCCGTATTCCAACATGTTTCACCTCTAGTACTTCCTCAAACAATGCGCACAGTTTTTCTTGTACATCATTTACCGGCGGAATATATTCCTGCTTTTCATCTAATATAATTTCCGGCAGTGCACCTTTGTCTAACTTTCCATTTCTTGTCATCGGAATTTCGTCTACCTGCATCATATACGCAGGAATCATGTAATCAGGAAGTTCTTTTTTCATACCTTCTTTCAGAGTTCGAACCGTTACCTTTTGTTCCGCAATATAATATCCGCAGAGATAATTTTCTCCATGATATTCTCTTACGATTACGGCTACATCTGAAATGCCCGGCTGTTTTCGCAATACAGCCTCAATTTCACCCAACTCGATACGGAATCCGCGAATCTTAACCTGTTCATCGATTCTGCCCAAAAATTCAATATTTCCATCTGGCAGCCAACGGGCCAAATCGCCGGTTCGGTACATTTTTCCCGCTCCCCAGGGATTCGGTACAAACTTTTCATCTGTCAATTCTGGTTTATTTAAGTATCCTCTTGTGATACCCGCTCCGGATATACACAATTCTCCCGGAACACCAAGCCCGCACATCTGATTACCATTCAATATATAAACTTTGCAATTATCTTTTGGTTTACCGATCGGCACACGAGATGCATGAATATCACCTGTAAATTTTTCATACCTCCCTTTAATCTGATATCTGGTTGCAAGAACCGTACCCTCCGTCGGTCCATACCCCTGATATATACCCGCATCCTCTTTCAAAAGATTGCTTATATGAGACATGCGCATACGATCGCTGCCTATAATATATGTATCCACCTCGTGCAGACAATTAAGACGGTCAATCTCTCTTGCCAGCAATGGTGATACATGAACCAGATTAATCTTCTTCTCATTAATATATTCACAAAGACGCACTGCATCCATGGTACGTTCCTTCTGAGAAATGGCAATGGTTCCCCCGTTACATAATGCAGGATAACACTCTTCCGTAAACATATCGAACGCAAAAGATGCCTGTTGCAATGAAATTGTTTTTTCTGACACACCAAAAAATCGGGTAAACTGATATATATCCGCAACCACATTTCCATGTTCTACTAAAACACCTTTTGGTTTTCCTGTTGTTCCTGAAGTATAGATACTATAAATCAGATTATTAGGTTTCAAAACCTTATCAGGGTTTTTATCTATACCTTTTTCCGGACCAAAGTCTGCCAAATGAACCACAGGTATATCCACATCCGGCAACACTTGGCCGACTACAATAGCCTTCGGCTGACAATCACTGATAATATATTCAATTCTATCCTTCGGATATTCAGAATCTATAGGAACATATGCCGCACCGGATTTCATGATTCCATATAAACCAATTATCAGTTCTATGCTTTTTTCAGTAATAATCGCTACAAAATCATCCGGCTTAATCCCTAATCCACGAAGCCGATATGCCAACGCATTTGCTCTATTGTTTAACTCCGAAAATGTAATCGCTTCTTCTTCAAATATAACTGCAATTTTATCCGGATGCATCTCTGCCTGAGTTTCCAACAAATCAAGTACAGTCTTGTCCTTTGGATATTGCGTATCCGTATTATTGAAGGTTTCTAAAATCAACGTCTCCTCTTCCGGTGTAATTACATTCAGATCAGAAATCATCTGTTCAAAGCCGTCTGCAAACTTTAAAAACAATTGCTGTAAATGATTAGAAATAATTATAATCTCTGATTTTTCATACTTACCCGGATCATACATAATCTCATACGCCAGTTGCTTTGCACCTACATTAAAGCTTATATTAATTGCATAATTCGTCTGTTCTCTTCCGGATTCCATGTTAATTTGTAAACTGGCATCCTTTAGATCTGACTCATTCTCCTCCGAGACATAGTAATTCTCAAATACTAAAAGAGTTTTAATTAAGTCACTCCCCTGACGAGTCAGCTTTTGTATGTCTGCCAGAGAACAATAATCATAATTGCTGCTATCGGTCGCCTGATTTTGTACCCGTTCCACCAATTCCGCAATCGTCATTCCCGGATCAGTCTGTACACGAATCGGAATTGTATTAATAAACAATCCTGCAATGTTTTCTATGTCACGAATATCAGCACTTCTTCCAGATACAACTTTGCCGAATACAACATCATCCGTTCTGCAATACTGCTGCAACAACAAGGCCCAGGCCGTCTCCGCCAACGTATTCATTGTCGCCTTATGATCGGCTGCCATTTTAAATAATCGCTCACTGACAGAATCCGGCAATTGCCAGGCCAGACTATCCATCTGCAATTCCGATGAATCAGGTTTTATCATTGGCTCAATCTCAGCCTGTCCATCATAATCTTCCAGCAATTCTTTCCAGTAGCGAATACCTTTTTGCTTATCTTGCTGCTCCAGCCATCTTACATATTCGCCATACTGTGAAGTACGGCTTCTTTCCTGTTCTACCTGCGTCTTCATCTGCGATACAGACGTTCCCCCTGACAAAGCCTCATAATAGCGCATAAAGTCAGAAAATATTATAGATGTACACCAGCCATCCATAATAATGTGATGTAAAGACCAGATCAGCTTATGATTGTCCGGTCCCAATTGAATCAACTTCACTCTGAGGAGTGTTTCTTTTTGAAGGTCAAAACCTCTTTTTACGTCTGCCTCTTGTATTTCCCGAACCTTCTTTTCCTGAATCGCAGGCGCATACATCTGCACATCTATGATTTCAAAGTCTGCTTCTCTGCTATGTAACACTACTTGAACCGGCTTTGTCACCTTCTCATATACAAAGGAAGTACGGAGCACATCATGCCGTAACATCAGAAGCTCCAAAGCCTGTTTCATTTTTCCCTTATCAATTTCTCCGGTTATGCTAAATACATTCTGTATCACATAATTGGAAGATTGCTCTTCCAATAATTTGTGATACAGCATTCCCTCCTGCAGGGGAGTTAAGGAATAGATATTTGCGATTGCCGAATTCAACACTTTACTTTTTCCCATATTTTGTCCTCCAGGGTCAAACCAACATATCTGCATGTCCGTTTGACCCGCAAATCCAAGTTGAAAGATTTTATTCAACCTTTCTCTTTATAATGATGATAACTATTTTTTATTTAGAATAACGAATTTATAAAGTCCAAATCGTTATCCCCCAAATCCGAAGCATATGTGTCTGAAATCGTCACACTGCTTTCTTCTTTGCTGACACAACATACGATAATGTCTTTTAATGCTTTTTCATATGCCATTGCTAACTTATGCATAAATTCTTCCGTATACTTTGATTTATCATACATGATTTCAAACGCTAACCTGCCATACGACACGCTTCCGTTAAAATTTATAGACCCGGGCATCTTATTCTCTTTTGCAGATGACATGCCCGTTGAGAATGCAATCCTTTCTTCCTTTGATGCTTCGGCATCAAAAATTCCAAGATAGTTAAAATATAAATCTGCTTTAATTTCTCCTATCTCATCTTCCAGAATTCCAAAACCAATTCCATGATTTGGTACCTTTCTCAGCATTTCTTTTGTCTCTACAATCGAATCCTCCGCATCATCCAAACACCTTATAATAACTGGATACATACAGGTAAACCAACCGACTGTTCTGTCAATATCGATCTTCTTATGAATTTCTTCACGACCATGTCCTTCCAATCCCACCGTTACTCTCTCCTGTCCGGACACCTGCCTGAACGCCATGCCGATTGCCGCCAGCAATAAATCATTAATTTCCGTATTAAAGGCCGTAGACGATTGCGTGAGCAGTCTGTCAGTATCTGTTTCATCTAATCCGAAATAAATCGCACCAGTACCGGTATCCTCCGATTTTTGTTCGGGTATTCTGCCTGCTCCCATCTCCTGTGCTACCGTATGCCAATATGGAATCTCTGCTTTTAGCATGTCACTTTCCTGATATTCTTTTAGTGCTTCTCCCCATTCTTTAAAGGATGCTGTTTTTGCAGGCAGGGAAACTTCCTCTTCGCGTTCCAATTGCTTCATAATATTTGTAAAATCTTCAATTAAGATTCTCCATGAAACACCATCCACAACTAAGTGATGTAAGCACATCATCATATAGCTGCCTTGCTTTGTCACAAAAACAGCTGCCTTCATCAATGGGCCACGTTCCAGATCAATGGATGCCTGTATTCTGTTACATTCTGCCTCAACTTTTTCCGCTGCATCCTCATCCATCAAAGTAATGATTTCCAAATCGTATAACGATTCTTCCATACCACGGATCTCCAGCCGGTTGTCTCTGTAAACCGCTCTCAATATATCATGATGTCTTACCAGTTCCGTGAGACCATGGCGTAACTGCAATTCATCTGCATTCGGTAATTTAAACATCTCCGTCTGATTGAAATGCCATGGTTTCTTTAAAGCCAGCCTGTCAAATGAACGTATAATAGGTGTACTCTCAACAATCCCGGTAACAATCCCCTGCTCATACGAAGTTTTCTCCAATTGCTTTGCCGTAAATGCAATATCCTGAACAGTTTTCTGCTTCATAACATCCTTCACGGAAAGCTCTATTCCTGCTTCTCTTGCTTTTGAGACGATCCGTATTGCCTTAATGGAATCGCCCCCCATCGCATAAAAACTATCGCAGATACCAATTTTTTCGACGCCGAGGATTTCAGCAAAAATACCGCATAACAGTTCTTCAATCGTATTCGTTGGAGCTACATATTCTACCGAATTCTGTGACTCTATTTCGGGAAGTGCTTTCTTATCTAATTTTCCATTCTTTGTCATCGGAATTGCATCAATCTGCATCATATATGCAGGTACCATATAATCAGGCAGCTTTGTTCCTAATTCATTTCGAATCTCCCAGATATCCACTTGTTTATCAGAAACAATATATCCGTAGATTGCCTTTATTCCCGATGCATCATTCCGTGCAATAACAGCAGCATCTCTGATATCCTCCATGCCCCGAAGCACACTCTCGATCTCTCCCAACTCAATCCGGAAACCTCTGATTTTTACTTGTTGGTCGATACGTCCCATGTACTCAATATTGCCGTCAGGCATCCACCTTGCAAGATCCCCGCTCCGATACATCTTTCCTTCCCCAAAAGGATTAGGCACAAACTTCTCATCTGTAAGCTCAGGGCGATTTAAATATCCTCTTGCCACTCCATGCCTTACAATACAAAGTTCGCCCGGTACTCCTATTCCACACTGTACTTCGCCATCCATAATATAAATTCTGGTATTTTTATGCGGCTTTCCAATCGGTATCTTCTCCGGTACCGGTTCGCCCTTCGGCAATCTCCAGTAAGTTGCACATACCGTAGTCTCCGTCGGACCATAGGAATTCATAAAATCACTCTTTTCCACAATTCGGGCAACTGCTTCGCGGTTCGCTTCCGAACCGGCTGTCAGGTAGAAATTAGCATCCGAATAATTCAGCAGCATTGCAAAGTGCGTAGGGAATGCCATAATCGTAAGCTGCTTCTCCTCTATGCACTCCTCAATATATTCCACATCATTCATCCGCTCAGGATCAGGTATACACAATGTTCCTCCCATCAGCAATGCCATAGTAATTTCTCCCACAGATGCATCAAAGGTAATATTTGCGAATAACAGTATCTTATCCTGAGCCGTAACCTTGAAGTCATAAATGCAATTCTCTCGTAAATTCAGCACGCCTCCATGCTCAATCATTACTCCCTTCGGGTTTCCGGTTGTTCCTGACGTATAGATCATATATGCCAAATCTTCCGGCTTATTAACTTTTACAGGTGTATTCACATGCAGACTCCAGTCAATATCATCCTTAAGATTGACAGACTCCGGTGCATTTCCGTTATATTCCTGTATATAACGGCTAAATACCTTTTCTGCCTGCTCTCCATACACTACAGTCACCTTTGCCTGACAGTCGTTTAATATATACTCTATTCTTGCCTGGGGCAGACCCGGATCAATCGGAACATATGCCCCGCCCGATTTGATGATTCCAAAAATCCCCACGATCATTTCAATGCTTCGATCCGCCATAACAGCTACAAAATCATTCGGTTTTACCCCCATTTCCCTCAGACGGTATGCAAGCAGATTCGCACGATGATCAAGCTCCTGATAGGTCATAGATTTATCGCAGAATTCCAACGCCGTCTTATCAGGATTATTTTTTACCTGCTCCTCAAACAAATCCACAACGGTTCTACTGCGGTCATATTCCGTATCCGTGTCATTGAACTCCTCATCTATAAGTTTGCGTTCCGCTTCCGTAAGAAGTTCTATTTCCCCGATTTTTTTCTCAGGATGCTCAACAATCTGCCGCAATACTTCCAGTAAATGTTCCAGAATACCCTTTGCAGTTTCCTCCGTATATAGAGCAGTACAATATTCCATCACAATTACATAATTTCCCTGTATCTTTGTAACGCTGAAATTCAAATCAAACTTGGCAATTGTCATATCCACGTTATGATATTCTACTTTAGAATCATTAACCTGAATTACCTCTGTCTCGTTATTTTGCATGGTCAACATGACATCAAACAACGGATTTCTGGACATGTCTCTTACCACGTCTACTGACTCAACTAACTCTTCAAAAGGAAACTCCTGATTTTCATACGCTTTTAAACAGTTCTCCTTCATTTCCAATAAAAATTCCTGGAACGTCTTGTCTTTCTCCGGCTTACCTCTCATAGCCAACGTATTGGCAAACATACCGAGCATATTCTCTATATCGCCATGTGTTCGACCACTAATCGGTGAGCCTATCACGATATCCTCCTGTCGGCTGTATTTGCCCAGAGTTACCATGAGTGCCGAAAGAAATAGCATATAATCCGTAGTAGCTGTGCGTTGTACATACTGCTCCAACTTCTTTCCCAACGCTTCTTTGGTTGTAACTATTTCTGTTCTGCCGTCAAAACTCTGCTCCTGAGGTCTTGCAAAGTCCGTCGGCATATTCAAAACCGGAATCTCATCCGCAAACCTTTGAACCCAGTATTCCTTCTGATGTGAAAAATCCCTTGTCAGCATCCACTCACTGTAGTCCTTATATTGGAGCGCAAGTGGTTCTAATGTCTCTTTCCTGCATAAAGCATTGAACTCTTTCATAAAGACAGCATCGCTGCCTCCGTCTCCCACGATATGATGCATATCCAACAGGAACAGGTATCCTTCTTCCCGCTTGATCAGGCATCCTCTTACTAATGGCGGTTTACTTAAGTCAAATGGTCTTACAAAACTCTTAATCAAATCGCTCTCATTGCTTTCTGCATCCTCTATATATTCAAATTCCGCTTCTGCATCCGGCAGGATTTTCTGTATCGTCTTTCCGTTTTCCATAAGGAAACTGGTTCTTAAAATCTCATGCCGGTGAATCATCTCTTGCAGCGCGCTCTGTATCTGCGCCGCCTCGATCTCCCCATGAAGCTCTATTGCCTGAGGCATATTGTACGCCAGCGACTCCCTGTCCATCTCCTGGATCAGGTAGATCCGCTTCTGCGCCGATGACATGGCATAGGACTCTTTTTCCTCCGCCTTCGGGATCGGAACGTATTCCTCCTTCCGGCTGCTTTCAATATAGCCGCTCAGCCCTTCCACCGTCGGGGTCGTAAATACCTGCTTTAACGGTATATGGATTCCCAGCTCGGCTTCCACCTGGTTGATAAGCCTGGTTGCCCGCAGCGAATGGCCTCCCAGTTCAAAGAAATCGTCCCGGATTCCCACTCGTTTTGTCCCCAGAACCTCTGCAAAAATTCTGCACAGCGCTTCCTGCTGCTCATTCTGCGGCTCCACATATTTCTGTTCCAGATGCACAGTGATTTCCGGCAGCTTTCTGCTGTCCAGCTTTCCGTTCTGGTTTACGGGAATGCTGTCTATCTGGGCCATATAGGAAGGAATCATGTACTCCGGAAGAGTTTCCTTAAGATGGTTTCTCACGGATAACAGGTCCTGCTTTTCTCCGGATACGATGTACGCATAAAGCGCCTTTTCCCCTGCGGCATTTTCTCTTGCCACAACGGCCGCATTTTCAATGCCATCCATTGTTCTCAGTACCGTCTCGATCTCTCCGGGTTCGATACGGAAACCTCTTATTTTTACCTGCTGGTCGATTCGTCCCATGTACTCGATGTTTCCGTCAGGCATCCATCTCGCAAGGTCCCCGGTATGATACATCTTTCCGGTTTCATATGGACACTTGGTAAACACGGCTTTTGTAAGCTCCGGCTGATTCAAATAGCCTCTGGTTACACCTGCGCCCGCGATACAGAGCTCTCCCGGCTGTCCGATTCCGCACAGGTTTCCGTCTTCCATGATGTATACCCTGCAGTTTCGGATCGGGCGGCCGATGGAAACGGATTCCTCTGCTTCTGTTACCTTATGGTAAGTGGCGCACACAGTTGCCTCCGTCGGTCCGTATGTGTTATACACATCCGCATACCTGACAAGCTGATCGATGTACTCATATTTCAGGCTGTCACCCCCGCTGATAAACCGGCTTACGCTCTCCAGCCTTTCCATGCGGTTCAGTTCATTTAGCAGAAGCGGCGACGCACTGATAAGCGTAACTCTCTGCTCCCTGATGGTGTGCTCCAGAATATCCAGGTCAATTCCCTTTTCCCTCTCCAGAACAGCCACGCTTCCTCCGCATACCAGTGCCGGGTACAGTTCCTCAACAGAAGTATCAAAGCCTATGCTTGCCTGTTGCAGCACAACATCCGATTCGTTTACCTCCATATACTCACTGAACGCTTTTACATAGTTTGCCAGGTTTCCATGGGTTATCACCACGCCCTTCGGCTTTCCGGTTGTACCCGAAGTATAAATTACATATGCGGCATCGCCCTCAACATTTATCATCTCCGGATTCATGTGATCTCTCTTTGATACCTTCACTTCTCCCAGATCGACAATATCGCACTCTGCCGTTATCTCCGTCTGGTAAACCAAAAGGGCCTTCGGCCTGCAGTCCTGTATGATATAGTGAATTCTGTCTTCCGGATAATTTACATCAACCGGTACGTAAGCCGCTCCGGATTTCAGAATTCCGTAAATGCCTACAATCATTTCGATTCCCTGTTTTGCAGCAATTCCCACAAAATCATTGGTTCCGACACCCATTTCCCTCAGACGGTATGCCACTGCGTTCACACGCCGGTTGAACTCTTCATAGGTAATTGTCTTTCCCTGGTATCTCAGGGCAATCCTGTCTTTTGCACATCCCGCCTGTTTCTCAAACATGGATACTATGGTGTCTCTGGTTTCATCCTTTCTTTCCGTTGCATTAGCCTTTCTTATCTGCTCTTCTTCCCCGGCAGTGAGCATGCGTATGTCCTTTAACTGTATCCCGGGCTCTCTTGTGATCTGCTCCATGATGCAGATCATATGCTTCAGCATATTTTCTGCCGCGTCCTTTTTGTACAGGGCTTTCACATACTCCAGCACAATCACATATGCTCCGTCCTTTTCAATCACATCAAAGGATAAATCAAATTTTGCAGAGTCACTGTCTGCCTCTGTCACGCTTTCTTCCTGCAGCGCCCCGCTTCCTAAAAGCTCAAGCTCTTCCATCTCATTGTTATGGAAAGACAGCATCACATCAAACATCGGATTTCTGGACAGATCACGCGCCACATCCACCTTTTCCACCAGTTCCTCAAACGGATACTCCTGATTCTCATATGCTTTGAGGCAGTGTTCCCTTACCTCTTCAAGAAATGTTCCAAAGTTCTTCTCTTTCTCCGGCTTTCCCCTTAAAGCCAGCGTGTTTACAAACATTCCAAGCATATGTTCCGTATCATGGTGGGTTCTTCCGCTGATCGGGGTACCGATCACGATATCCTCCTGACGGCTGTACTTGCTGAGCATAACCATGGCTGCTGCCGTAAATACCATGAACTCCGTCGCACGGTATTCCCTTGCCAGCTTTCTTATGTTCTCATGAAGCTGTCCGTCCGTGGTCTGCATTATGATTCCGCCGCGGTAACTCTGCTCCTGGGGACGTTTGTAATCAAGCGGCATATCCAGTACCGGAACCTCATCGTTATAAAGTTCCAGCCAATATTTTTCCTGCGGTCTTAAATCCCGGGCCAGCATCCACTCACTGTAATCTTTATACTGGTGTGTCAGCGGTTCCAGAGTCTCCCTCCTGCACAGGGCATTGAACTCTTTCATAAACACTGCTTCACTGTCTCCGTCCCCCACGATATGGTGCATATCCAGCATCACGGCATAATCTTTCTCACGCTTTACTACACACATGCGTACCAGCGGCGGATGATTCAGGTCGAACGGTTTTACAAACATTTCCATAAGTTCTTTTTCCGAACTTACCAGATCCTCTTTATATTCAAAATCTGCCTTCACAAACGGGAGAACCTGCTGGACCGTCTCTCCGTCTTTGACAAGGAAGCTTGTCCTTAAGATTTCATGGCGGTTCATCATCTCCTGCAAAGCTTCCCGCAGAACTTCCGGCGTCACACCGCCGTCAAACCTCAGCATCTGGGGCATATTGTACGCCAGCGACTCCCTGTCCATCTCCTGGATCAGGTAGATCCGCTTCTGCGCCGATGACATGGCATAGGACTCTTTTTCCTCCGCCTTCGGGATCGGAACGTATTCCTCCTTCCGGCTGCTTTCAATATAGCCGCTCAGCCCTTCCACCGTCGGGGTCGTAAATACCTGCTTTAACGGTATATGGATTCCCAGCTCGGCTTCCACCTGGTTGATAAGCCTGGTTGCCCGCAGCGAATGGCCTCCCAGTTCAAAGAAACTATCAGAGATTCCTATATGCTCTATTCCCAGTATCTCCTCAAAGATATGGCAGAGAACTTTCTGATTTTTCGTAACAGGAGCAACGTATCCCCCTCCTATTGCCTCTATTTCCGGCAATGCAAGGCGGTCTACTTTACCGCTTCTGGTAACCGGTATCTGCTCCAGTTCCATAAAGAGACTTGGTATCATATACTCTGGCAGCTTCTTTGCCAATCCGGTCCTGATATCCGGAACCGTAATCTCTTTATCTGTCACATAATAAGCATAAACAATATTTTCACCCTGCATATCCTTTCTGGTTATAACAGCGGCATCAACGATTTCTTCCATATTTCTCAATACAGTTTCAATTTCTCCAAGCTCAATTCGATAGCCTCTCACCTTTACCTGTTGGTCGATTCGGCCCAGATATTCCAGATTTCCGCTCTCATTCCATCTTACAAGGTCACCGCTGCGGTACATCATGCCCTCTCCAAACGGATTCTTAATAAATTTCTCACAAGTCAGCTCATTACGATTCAAATAACCGGCAGATACTCCCACACCTCCAATACACAGTTCGCCCGGCATGCCGATCCCACAAAGTACATCGCCGTTCATAACATAGTTCTTCATATTGCATATAGGCTTTCCAATCGGAATCACCCCGTTGTGTGGAATTCCTTCCTTTCTGTACCAACTTGTAGAACACACAGTAATCTCCGTCGGTCCATATGCATTGATATAACACTCTGCACGACAATTTTCCACTATATACTTTCCTGCTTCCGAACCTCCGGTAATCAGAACTCTCGGTTCAATCTCCAGTACCTGACTGTAATAATTCGGCGGCAACAATGTTACGGTAATCTTTTGCTCCCGGAAAAATGTCTCAAAATCCTTTGTAGATCCTGCCGTCCCTTCCGGCATAATTACAAGAGTGGCACCATTTAACAAAGCCATAGTAAACTCAAGAATGGAGGCATCAAAGATAAAGTTTGCGAACTGTAGTACGCGATCCGCTTCTGTCACATCAAAAGCCTGCTTCAAATTTGCTATACCCCGGTTTCCCACCATAACACCCTTCGGCTCTCCAGTGGTTCCCGATGTATAAATAACGTATGCTATATCATCCACTTGATTGACACAGTTCCATGTCTCCGGTTCTGCCTCATAAATTCTTTGATTTCCAAGGTCTAAAACAGGAATATCCGTATCCAGGTCTGCCCCATATGTTAATACCATTTTCGGACAACAATCCTCGAACATAAACCGGATTCGCTCTGTCGGATAGGTCGGGTCAATCGGTACATAAGCTGCTCCGGACTTCATGATTCCGTACACTCCGGCAACCATCTCAATGCCTCTTTTAGCAAACAGACACACATAATCTCCCGGACGAATTCCCTGCTGTCTCAAATACTGAGAAATAACATCCGCCATCCGATTCAGTTCCCGATATGTAACCTGCCGTTCTTTATAGATGACCGCCGTCCTGTCCGGATGAGCCTTCGCCTGGCTGTCAAACAGCTCCGCTATGGTCTTCTCCGATTCATACGCTCTGTCCGTATCATTAAATACAGTGATTACCTGCTCCCGCTCTTCCTCCGTCAGCATACTGAGCCTTCCGATCTCCACCGCAGCATCCTCTGTGATCTCCTCCAGCAGCCTTACATAATGCTCCAGCAGCCTTTGGACGCTTCTCTCTTCAAACAGGTCGCTGCAGTATTCCAGCAGGATTCCGTATTCCCCCTTCTCTTCCACGATATTGAAGGTCAGGTCAAATTTCGCTATGCAGCCTTCCGCTTCCACCGGCTCTGCCTCTATCCCGTCAAACTCCAGTTCCGCCGCCTCGTTGTTCTGCATCACCAGCATCACATCAAACAGCGGGTTCCTCGACAGATCCCTCTTTACATGGATTTCTTCCACAAGCTCCTCAAACGGGTACTCCTGGTTCTCATATGCCCTCAGGCAGCTCTCCTTTACTTCCCCAAGGAAATCCTCGAACCGCTTCCTGTTTTCAGGCTTTCCGCGCATCGCCAGGGTGTTGACGAACATCCCCATCATTCCTTCGGTATCCTTATGGGTTCTTCCGCTGATAACCGTTCCGATTACCACATCTTCCTGTCTTCCGTATCTCCCCAGCATCGCCATCGCCGCTGAAAGGAATAACATATAATCCGTTACTTCCGTTCTCTGGATCAGAAGCTTGATCTTCCTTCCCAGCTCCGTTCCGGTCTTCACATGCACAACAGATCCGCGGTAGCTCTGTTCCTGCGGCCTCTTATAGTCCGTAGGCATATCCAGTACCGGAACCTCATCGGAAAATTCGCTGATCCAGTAGTTCTTCTGCTCCTCCAGGCTCCTCTTTCGCATCCATTCACTGTAATCCCTGTACTGTCTTGCGGGTGCCGCGGGTTCCTTTCCGTTGTACACTTCCGAGAATTCCCTGATGAAGGTATTTATGCTCATTCCGTCGCTCACGATATGGTGCATGTCGATCAAAAGCAGGCTCTCTTCTCTGCCTTCCGCCAGCATCATTCTTACAAGCGGACCATTTTCAAGGTCGAACGGCCTCACAAATTCATGCATCAGGCTTTCTGCATCCCTTCCGTCTGCTTCCACACAGCAGAACTCTGCCTCCATGCCTTCCTGGATCTTCTGCACCGGCTCTCCGTTCTCCATGCAGAAACACGTTCTCAGGATCTCATGCCGCTCCACCATAAAGTCCAGGGCCTTCTTTACCGCCCCTGCATCCACATTCCCTCTCAGGCGCATGCACTGCGGCATATTGTAGGTCGTGGATTCCGGGGTCATGCACTGGATCAGGTAGATCCTCCTCTGCGCAGAGGACATCGCATAGGATTCCTTTTCCTCTGCCTTCGGGATCCCTTCATATTCCCTGATTCCATTCTCCGAAAGAACTTCCGCCAGTTCCTCCACGGTCGTGTGGGTAAACAGTTCCTTTAACGGGATGCGCACGCCCAGCTCCTCCTCCATACGGTTAATCAGGCGGATTGCCCGGAGGGAATGGCCTCCGAGATCAAAGAAGCTGTCCCGCACGCTTACCTTCTCAATCTCCAGAATCTCACCGAACAGTCTGCACAGCATGCTTTCCGTCTCATTTCGGGGCGCCAGGTACTCCCCGCTTCCGGTAACTTCGATTTCCGGCAGCGCCTTTTTATCCAGCTTTCCGTTTCTCGTAACCGGGATCTTCTCTATCTGCATAAAATAGGATGGGATCATGTATTCCGGTAAATCTTTCCGGATGGCTGCCTTCAGATCCTGTATGCTCAGCTGCCCATCTCCGGTTACAATGTAGGCGCAAAGCACCTTGTCTCCTTTATCCTCACGGACAATCACAACACTGTCTTCTATTGCCTGCTGTTTCCGGATGACGCTTTCAATCTCTCCAAGTTCAATACGGAAGCCCCTGATCTTTACCTGCTGGTCTATCCGGCCCATATACTCTATGTTGCCGTCCGGCATCCATCTTGCAAGGTCCCCGCTCCGGTACATCCTTCCTTCCCCGAACGGGTTCGGCACAAACTTTTCTTCCGTAAGCTCTGGACGGTTCAGGTATCCTTTCGCAACACCTGCGCCTGTGACACATAATTCTCCCGGTATTCCAATACCGCACATATGGTTCCCGTCCATGATGTAAACGCCCAGCGTCGGGATTGCGGAACCAATGTCGCTGATTCCTCTTTCTATCTGTTCATCCCCTATTTCCCGGTACGTTACGTGAACCGTAGTTTCCGTGATCCCGTACATATTGACAATTCCTGCATCCGGATATTTCTTATGGAACTCCTTTAATTTATCCGGCTGCAGAGCTTCCCCGCCGAAAATCAGGCAGCGCACGGACCCCATATTGTTCCGGTCCACACGCATCAGGTTATAAAAGGCGGAAGGCACCTGATTCAGTATGGTAACCCCATGGGTTTCTATACATTTTACCGTCAGGTAGGTATCCTGTGCCTCCTCCCTGGTCAGGACCACCAGTTTTCCTCCGAACAACGTTGCGCCGTACATCTCCCAGACTGAAAAGTCAAAGCAGTACGAATGGAACATCATCCAGACGTCCTTTTCATTAAAATCATACTGGAATCCTTCATTCACAAACAGGCGCACCACGTTTCTGTGTGTTACCATAACCCCTTTGGGACGACCGGTGGTGCCGGAAGTGTAAATGACATATGCAACATCATCCGGACCGTTGACTTTGGCCGGGTTCGGGATCTGGTTTTTGGGTGCACTTAAGAAAGCCCCTCTGTCTGCAAGGTCCAGCACCGGTACCTCCATGCCGAGTTCGGCGCCGTAAGTAATCACAGCTTTCGGGCGGCAGTCCTCTATCGTATACTCGATTCTGTCCCTTGGATACGACGGATCAATCGGCACATATGCTCCTCCTGCCTTCAATACACCATAAATGGCTGCTATCATATCCAGGCTTCTCTGCGTTAACAATGCAACGAAATCGTTTCTCCCGACTCCCATCTCCCGAAGCCGTAAGGCAACCGCATTTGCACGCCGGTTTAATTCCTCATAGGTCAGTTCCTCCCCGCTGCAGACTACGGCAACCCTCTCCGGTGTTCTAAGCACCTGTTCCTCGAACAGCTCCACCACCGTCTTCCCCTTCGGATAATCTGCTTCTGAAGCATTAAACGTATTTATAATCTGCGCTTTTTCTTCCAGGCCCGCCGTCTCGATCTCGGAAATCCTCTTCTCCGGCTCGAAAACAATCTGGCGCAGAATCTCCATATAATGTGTCAGGATATAACCTGCCGTCTCTTTTGTAAACAGATCCGTACAGTACTCCAGCGCAACCACATACGTTTCCTTGCTGCATCCTATATTGAAGCTGAGATCAAACTTTGCGATCCCGCTTTCCTCTATCAGGTACCGCGCGGCCGTATCTCCAAGCTTAAGTTCCTCTTCTTCGTTGTTCTGAAGCACCAGCAGCACGTCAAACAGCGGGTTCCTTGATGCATCCCTTCTGACTCCTGCCCGCTCTACCAGTTCCTCATACGGATATTCCTGGTTCTCATACGCCTTCAGGCAGATATCCCTTACTTCCTCCAGGTACCGGCTGTACGGCTTTTCACCCTCCGGCTGTGTCCGTACTGCCAGCGTATTGACGAACATTCCAAGCATCCCCTCCGTGTCACGGTGGGTCCTTCCGCTGATCGGTGTTCCGATTACCACATCTTCCTGTCTTCCATATTTTCCAAGCAGTATCATCGCTGCTGACATGAAAACCATGTATTCCGTCGTTCCCGTCTCTTTTGCCAGCCTGCGTATTCCGCTTCCAAGCTCCTGGTCAAGCTCCTTAAACTCCATGCTTCCCCGGTCGCTCTGTATCTGCGGTCTCTGGTAATCAAGCGGAAGGTCAAGCACCGGTATCTCATCTTCAAACACTCCAAGCCAGTACTTCTCCTGCTCCCCAAGATCCCTGGTCTGCATCCACTCACTGTAATCCTTAAACTGGCGCTCCGGCTCCAAAAGGGTCCCCCCGCTGTACAGCACGGAGAATTCGCGCATGAAAGTTCCCATGCTCATTCCGTCGCTGATGATGTGGTGCATGTCAAGCAGCAGCAGATAACCGTTTTCCCTCTTTACCAGCTCCATGCGTATCAGCGGCCCCTTCTCCAGGTCAAACGGCTTCACAAAATCACGGTTCAGTTCCTTTATGTCTGTATGCGCATCCTCCAGATAGAACAGCTTCACCGGGAATTCCTTCTCGATCTTCTGTACCGGTTCATTGCCCGCCATCATAAAGCGGGTGCGCAGGATCTCATGCCTGTCCACCATTTTCTGCAGGGTCTCTTCCAGACGTCTGCGGTCTACCTCGCCGTCCACCGCATAGCACTGCGGAATGTTATAGGATACACTTTCCACATCCATCTGCCACAGCAGGTAGGAACGCTTCTGGGCCGATGACATGGCATAAAATTCCTTTTCCTCCGCCTTCGGTATGCTGTTTTCCTTCTCCTTTGGATTCTTTCCCTTCTCCACAATCCCGGCCAGTTCCTCCACCGCAGGATGCCGGAAAATCTCCTTAAGCGGTACATGGACGCCCAGTTCTTTCTCTATGCGGTTTGCAAGGCGGGTCGCACGGAGCGAATGTCCCCCGATCTCAAAGAAGCCGTCCCTGATTCCTACCTGCCTGGTCCCGGTTATCTCCTCATAAATCCTACAAAGCAGTCTCTCCGTCTCCGTCTTTGGGGCTGTATACGCATTCTGCACTCCGGATTCTATAACGGGCAGGGCCGCACGGTCCAGCTTTCCGTTCATTGTCACGGGGATTCTCTCAATCTGCATCATATATGCAGGCACCATGTAATCCGGCAGTTCCTCCTTCATCCGTTCCCTTAAGGCTGAAAGCTCCACCTGCACGTCTGATGTAAAATACGCATGGATGGATTTCTCCTGGTTCCCGTCTGTGCGTATGATAACGGCGCTCCCCGTGATTCCTTCTATATTCCTGAGCACGGTTTCAATCTCCCCCGGTTCAATCCGGAATCCGCGGATTTTTACCTGATCATCTATACGGCCCAGATACTCAAGGTTTCCATCCTCCATCCAGCGCACAAGGTCTCCGCTGTGGTAGATCATGCCTTCCCCGTACGGGTTCTTTGTGAACTTCTCCGCCGTAAGCCCCGGCTGGTTCAGGTAGCCCCTTGCCACCCCGTCTCCCGCTGTGCAAAGTTCTCCCGGTATTCCGATTCCGCAGAGTTCCTCTCCGTTCATTACATACACCTGTGTGTTGGCTACCGGTTTCCCGATCGGGATGCTTCGGAAGCCCTCCGGTATCTCATACGTTGTCGTAAACGTTGTGTTTTCCGTAGGCCCGTATCCATTGATCAGTCTTACCCCGTTTCCCCGCTCTTTCATGAGCCTCACATGATGCTCGGATAACTTTTCCCCTCCGATCAGCAGATATTCCAGGCCGTCAAACATCCCCTCGTTCCCCTGTATCATCTGGTTGAACAGGGTGGAGGTCAGCCACATCGCATTGACCCCGTTCTCCTCTATCTTCCCGCAAAGCGCCTCCATGTCCATGATGTCCTCACGGTCTGCCAGCACCAGCGTTCCGCCGTTCAGCAGCGTTCCCCATATCTCGAGGGTCGACGCATCAAAAGAAAGCGAACCCGTCTGCAGCATGCATGTATGGCTGTCCAGCTCCATGAAATTCGTGTTTCTCACCAGCCTTACGACACTCCGGTTTTCAATGAGGCTTCCCTTCGGCTTTCCTGTGGTTCCCGATGTATATATGATATATGCCAGGTTTCCTGCCCCTCCACGGCTGATCCCGTCCCACTTCTGTCCGGTATCGGCTGCGGCCTCCGCCAGGCTCACGGACGGCAGGCCCGTCTCCTCTTTTTCCTTGTAATACAATACGGCCTTCGGACGGCAGTCCTTCAGCATGTACCGGATCCGCTCTGCCGGATAGTCCGGATCTACCGGCACGTAGGCGCCTCCCGCTTTCAGGATTCCGAGGATTCCCGCAATTACCTCAATGCTCTTCTCTGACATCACCGCCACGGCATCGTCAGGCTCCACGCCCATATCCACAAGACGGCCCGCAATCCTGTCCGCCATTTCGCACAGGCTGCCGTATGTAACCTTCTGCCCGTTATAGATGACCGCCGTCCTGTCCGGATGGGCCTTCGCCTGGCTGTCAAACAGCTCCGCTATGGTCTTCTCTGATTCATACGCTCTGTCCGTATCGTTGAAATCACTTAAAATAATATTTTTTTCTTCCTCTGAAATCTCCGAGACTTCGCTGATCAGATTTTTCTTCCTGACAGCCATTTCCATTAAAATGCATTCAAGGTGGGATATCACTCGTCTGATATCTTCCGGAACATATTCATTGGGATTATACATCAGTTTGATTCCCAGTTGATTATCTTCCATACCTGCGGTTATCGTAATTGCATAGTTTGTCTCCTCTCTGGAAGACGCAACCCGTACAGATAATCCACTTTCACCCGCAAGTGAATCTGAGTTATTATAATAATTTTCAAATGCATACACTATATGAACCAGACCATTTTTCATTACTGTCCTGTTCTGAATTTCTGAGAGAGGACAATAATCAAATACACCTGAATTTGTTGCCTGCTCCTGAACATCTCGCAAATATTCCTGCACAGTCATTTTCTTTGAAGTCCTGATACGTACAGGTATCGTATTAATCAAAAGACCAACAATTTCTTCAATACCCACGATATCAGCATTTCTTCCGGAAACAACTTTACCAAATACAATATCCTCTGAACGATTATATTTTTGAAGTAAAATACCAATAGCAGACTCCATGACTGTGTTAACTGATATTTTATTTTCTACGGCAAAAGATGTTATTTTTTTCGTTATTTCCTGTGAAAACATATGCTTTTCACAAAAAGAAGTTTGATCGTAATCTCTTTCCGGAACCCGTGACGGCTCAATTTTAGTCTCATTTTCATAATCAGCCAACAGATTTTCCCAGTATTTCAAACCCGCCGACATGTTCTGATGCTCCAGCCAGGAAATATAGTTTTTGTACTCTTTTGATCTCTTACGTTCTGTCTCAATCTCCGTCTGCAGCTGCAAAAAAGATTTCCCATGACTCAATTCAGAATAATATTCAATAAAAGAATTATATAAATGCGACAGGCTCCAACCATCAATAATAATATGATGACAGTTCCAAATCATTTTATAATGTTTCTCACTGAACTTAACTAAAATAAATCTGATCAGGGAATCTTTATCAAAATCGAAACCTCTGTCAACATCATTTCTCTCAATTTCTGCAAACCGTTCCGGCTGTTCCTCCTCAGGCAAATATGAAATATCAACCACCTGAAATTCTGTTTCTTTTTTCTCCAAAACAACTTGTCTTGGCTTACTAAGTTTCTTATAGAGAATCTGTGTCCTTAAAACATCATATCGTTGATTTAAAATTTCAATGGCACTTTTTACATTGTCCACCTGTAAATCACCGAAAATCTCGTAAACCGTCTGAACCACATAATTCGTTGTACGTTCTTCCACAATGTTATAAAATAACATTCCTTCCTGCAGGGAAGTCAAAGAATAAATATCCTGAATCTGTTTTTTTCCATTCTTGTTCTTACCATGCTCTACCATAGTTTTCTCCTTCTATCCATTTATCACAATAAGTCTTCGATCATCTCAAAGTCTTCCATACTCAAATCATCTGCCGTAAAATCAGATGCTGTCTGAACCTTTTGTTCTGCCTCAATACAATGCTGTACAATTCTTTCCAATTGTATTTGATACATTTGTGATAATTTATTTATAATTTCTTCCCCATACTGACTCCTATCATACAACACCTGAAATACAAGACATCTTTTCTCAATACTTCCATTAAAATTTATAGAAGCCGGAAGCACATTTTCAGCAGCAGAACAATTACCTGTCGATATAATTTCATTTATTTCAATTACGGATTCATTCATCAGCTCTCCATGATAATTAAAAGAAATATCTGCTTTCATTTGTTCCCATGCACCCTCTATAAGACCATACCCAATTCCATGATTCGGAACCTTATGAAGCTTATCCTTTGCATTCAGAATTGCGTCTTCAATCTTATCAAAACAGGAAATTGTAATCGGATACATTGCAGTAAACCAACCTACCGTACGGTCAACAGCAATTGGAACATCCAGTTCCTCCCTCCCATGTCCCTCAAGACCAATCGTAACCTTCTGCTGTCCGGTTACCTGTTCGACCGCCATGAGCAGTGCAGCAATCAATAAATCATTAATTTCAGTATTATATGTCTTTCCTGCCTCATAAAGCAGCTGCCTTGTAATTTGCTCAGAAAAATATATTTTCTTTTCTGTATATCCTGTCTGTCCGGTAAATGTCTTCCCAGCAAAAGCACCGCTTTTTAATTGTTCTATCTCATTTTGCCAGTACGCTCTTTCCTTTTCTAACTGATAACTGCCCGCATACTGACACAATGCATTAGCCCAATCTATGTATGATGCCGTTTTTTCCGGCAATGCAATTACTTCTTTCCGTCTTGCATATCGTAATCCGGTACCAAAATCCTCTTGAAGAATTCTCCACGATACTCCGTCAACTACCAAATGATGCAGACACAAGAATACAAAGTTCTGTCTATCTGTCATAATATATGCCACCTGCATCAAGGGACCCTTTTCTAAATTCATTTGCCCCTGCAATAAGGTACACGCTGCATCAGATAATTCCCAAACATTCGCCTTTTCTCTGAAATCCATAACATGAATCTTTGGCTCTGTAAGATCTTTCCATGATTTCACAATAAATTTTTCGTCCTGTACCACCATTCGAAGAATATCATGATGTTGAATGATGGCACAGAGCACCTGCTGTACATTTTCAATCGTATCGTTCACATTCAAAGGTAAAACCATTGCCTGATTAAAATACTCAGGACGCTTGAGATTCCAATGCAAAAACTTCTTCATGATAGGCGTTGGAAGCACCTCTCCCGTTACTTCTCCCTGCTCATAACTTTTTCCCCCCAGACGTGTTACATGATAAGCAATATCCTCAATGGAATGCTCGTGCATAATAACCTTTACTGAAACCTCATATCCAGCTTCACGCATTTTAGAAACAATTCGGATCGCTTTGATGGAATCACCGCCTAATTCGAAGAAATTATCTGCAATACTAATCTGGGATATCCCGAGTATTTCACAAAATGCATCGCACAGACTCTTTTCTACAGGGGTTTTGGGAGCAATGAATACTCTTTCTGTAGTAACTGCAATTTCAGGAAGAGCATTTCCATCCAGTTTTCCGTTTTTTGTCACCGGAATTTCCTTCACCTGCATGAAATAGGATGGAATCATATACTCCGGAAGTTCCCTTCGAAGATAGTCTCTTATCTCATCAACATTAATCGGAAAATCGGAAACGATATATGCGCTGAGATATCCAACTCCGGCTTTTTCTCTTGCGATCACAGCACAGTCTGTTACGTTCTGTAATTTCCGTAAAACATTCTCAATTTCACCTATCTCAATGCGAAATCCCCGAATTTTTACCTGCTTATCCATGCGCCCAAGATACGCAATATTTCCATCCGGAAGCCAGCGTACCAAATCGCCGGTACGATACATTTTTCCTTTTCCATATGGGTTTTGCACAAATTTTTCTTCAGTTAATTCCTCCCTGTTTAAATAGCCTTTTGCAACACCGATACCAGCAATGCACAACTCTCCCGGAACCCCAATCCCACATAGCTGCATACCATCTAATATATACAATTGGTCATTTCCGACAGGTTTTCCAATCGGAATATCATTCATACCTGCCCGACAGTCAAACCAGGAAGCATATATGCTGGCTTCTGTAGGCCCATAAAGATTTGCAAGCATTACAGAGGCATTTATATCTCCCATCAAACGGTAAAAATGATCTACAATCCCCGCATTTAGAGCTTCTCCGGCGGCAATCACATATTTTAAAGAAACTAGTTTTCTTGCCCAAGTCTCATCTTTCTCCAACATACCCAGGAAAACAGAAAGCATAGATGGAACAAAATCAATCACAGAAATCTTGCTGCGTTCTATCTCATTGGCAATAATAACAGGATCTTTCTCTCCTTCCGGTTCTAATATAACTAATTTTGCTCCGCTAAAGCACCACCAGAAGATTTCACTGGCACTTACGTCGAAGACAAATGTTGTTTTCTGCAATATAGCGTCCTGACTTGTCAGAGGATATTTTGTCTGCATCCAGCTTATAAGATTGAACAGGCCTTTATGCATATTAAGCACACCTTTTGGTTTTCCTGTTGTGCCGGATGTATAAATACAATAAACAAAATCCTCCGGTTTATTTACAAAATCAGGATTCTCCGTATTTCCTTTCCAAACCCTATCATCTTCAAGATCAAATATCGGAAGCGAAGAAAAAATGTTCACATGATAGGTCAATATAGCTTTCGGTTTGCAATCCTCAATAATATAATTAACACGCTCCGTAGGATATAATGGGTCGACAGGAACGTATGCAGCTCCTGCTTTTAAAATAGCATATATTCCCAAAATCATCTCTATACTTCGTTCTGCTGCTATTATAATGAAGTCATTTGGCTTGACACCAATTCCTTTAAGTTTGTGGGCAAGCACATTTACTTTTTGGTTAAACAGCGCATAACTTATCTCTGTATCCCGATATAGCAAAGCCGTCGCTTCTGGTTTCCTGTCAACCTGTTCTTCCAATATTTGTATGAGAGACTTATTCATCTCAAATGGAGACGCAGCTGTATTAAACACACCTAATATTTTCTGCTTTTCCTCATAGGTATTCATTTCAATGTCACCTATTTTCATACTGCTTTTTTCTATTATTTGAAGCAGAACCTGTTTAAAATGTGCCAGTACATTTTCAGCTGTTTCCCTTGTGAAAATAGCTGTACAATACTCCAGGGCGATCCTTATCCCATCCTCTTTATCCACAATATCAAACATCATATCAAATTTAGATATTGTGCTCTCCTGTCGGATTTCCTTTGCCTTAATTCCATCAAGATCATATTGTGCCTGCTCGTTATTCTGCACAGCCAACATCACATCAAACAGCGGATTTCGTGACATATCACGCCTGAAATCAATAGCATCTAACAGTTCTTCAAAAGGAAACTCCTGATTTTGATATGCATTCAGACAACATTCCTTTATTTCATCTAAAAATATTCCAATCTTCTTGTCTTTTTCCGGTCTTCCTCTCATTGCTAAAGTATTTACAAACATACCAAGCATTTCTTCCGTATCTTTGTGAATGCGCCCACTAATTGGAATCCCTACGATGACATCCTCCTGTTTTGCATATTTTCCCAGCAGAATCATAAGAGCAGCTAAATAAAACATATTAGAAGTAATGCCCTTTTCATACACAAAATCCCGTATTTTTTTACTGGTTTCACTTGACATAACATTAATAATCATATCACCATCAAATTTCTGTTCCGTCGGTCTTTGAAAATCCAATGACATCTGCAATACAGGAATTTCGTCTGAAAATCTGTTCACCCAATAGTCTCTCTGCTTGAATAAATCACGTGTCACCATCCATTCACTGTAGTCTTTATACTGTCGTAAAACAGGCTTCACCTTTTTATTATTATAAATTTCTGAAAATTCACGGATAAAGTTTACCTGACTCATTCCATCACTGATAATATGGTGAATATCCATCATCAAAAGATATTGATTCTCAGCTCTCTTAACCGCTTTCATGCGTAAAAGCGGTGCATGGTTTAAGTTAAATGGTCTGACAAAATTCTTTTCCAATTCTTTTTCAGATGTAACGAAATTCTCCTCATATTCAAAATCTGCCTCTACAGAATCTCTAATGTTTTGTATAAATTCTCCATCCTTAAGCAAAAATTCGGTACGTAAAATCTCATGTCTGTTCATCATTTCCTGCAATGTAATTCGCACACGCTCAATCTGCAAATTGCCCTCCAGCAAAAACGCCTGCGGAATATTATATGTAATACCATTGGGATTCAGTTGACATACAAAATAGATTCTCTTCTGAATAGAGGACATCGCATATTCCTCTTTTGGTTCGGCAACAGGTATTGTTTCGTACCCTTCATGCTCTTTATTGATAATTAACATGGCTAACTGCTCTGCCGTGGAATTTGCAAATATTTCAGCAATTTCAAGATGAATATTTAACTCTGATTCTATAGCGTTTATCAATTTTATTGCGCGCAGAGAATGACCGCCCAACTCAAAGAAACTCTCTTTAATTCCGACCTTTTCTATGCCCAGTATGCTGCTGAAAATACTGCATAGGATTTGTTCTTCCTGAGTTCGGGGCGCTACATAATTTTTGTCTTCCAGAATTTCAATTACAGGAAGCGCTTTCTTATCCACTTTTCCATTGCTTGTAAATGGAATGGAAGAAATCTGCATAAAATATGACGGAATCATATAATCCGGCATGTTCTCTTTTAAAAAGCGCTTTAAATCATAAAGGTTAATTTCAATATCCGACACAATATAAGCACAAATAAATTTTTCACCTTTATCTTCTTTTACAATTACGGCTGCATCCTTAATTTCATATACGGATCTTATAACAGACTCAATTTCGCCTAACTCAATTCGAAAACCTCTGATTTTAACCTGTTCATCTATTCTTCCCAAATATTCAATGTTTCCGTCGTCCAACCATTTTGCCAGATCACCGCTTCGATACAGACTTCCTTCTCCAAACGGATTTTTTATAAACTTTTCAGCAGATAATTCCGGTCTGTTCAGATATCCTCTTCCTATTCCGTCACCGCCAAGGCAGAGTTCTCCTGCTACTCCAATACCACAAAGCTTTTCTCCATCCATAATGTAACAGGTGGAATTTGCTATGGGTCTGCCAATCGGTGTTTTTTCCGTATATACTCCCTTTTTTATTTCATAATAACTGCTGAAAGTAGTTGCTTCTGTAGGACCATATACATTAAAAATTCTGACATTTTTATTATTTTCATTTTCAAGAAAAACTTTCACAAACTCCTCACTAGTTTTTTCTCCGCCAAATAGCAGATAGTCCAAACTACTGAAAATAGCACTGTCATATTCAACCAATTGATTAAACAGCGCTGTGGTGATAAACATACTATTTATTTTTTTCTGTCTGATTATCTTCTTTAGCTTTTTAGGCGTCATTAAGATTTCCTTATTTGCAAGAACCAATTTTCCGCCATTTAATAAAGCTCCCCAAATTTCAAAAGTAGAGGCATCAAATGAAATGTCTCCCGTCTGCAATATTACACTTTTCTCATTCAGCGTAATGTAGTTTGTATTCTTTACAAGACGAACAACATTCTTGTGTTCAATAATTACACCCTTAGGTTTTCCTGTTGTTCCTGAAGTATATATTATGTATGCACTGTCATGTGGATTTCCACAAACAATATTGGGAATACTTCCACCTTCCGCAAGAATATCATGATATCTGATTTTAGTAAAACGAGATTCCACATCTGTCTGATATGTCAGAATCACCTTGGGGTTCGAGTCCTCCAGTATAAATTGAATTCTTTCCTTAGGATAGGAAGGATTAATCGGAACATAAGCAGCACCTGCTTTTATGATTCCTACAATTCCCACAATCATCTCCGGAGATTTTTCGGATACTATAGCCACACAATCATCCTTCTTAATTCCAGTTTGCAGCAGACATTTCGCAACAGCATTCGCCTTCTCATTTAACTGCGCATATGAAAGTTCTGTCTCCTCACAGGAAATTGCTACGGCATCAGGATACAGAACCACCTGTTCGTCAAACAATTCTCCAATAGATTTATGAGACGGATACACGGTTTTCGTATCATTAAAATGATTAACTATAATCTCTTTTTCATCATCAGTAATACTATCAATATCACACACTTTCTGATCAGAATTTCCTACAATTACTTTCAATATTTGCAGAAAATGCTTGTGTATATTATTGATTTCGTTCTGGTTAAATTTTTCCACATGATAATCATAATATACCTGCAGACTGTCACCATGCTCACGCATATGAATATCCAGACTGTTTGTCTGACTTCCGCAATGAAACCACTCGGTTTTCACATCTGTTCTTCCATTCAAATGATTTATCTGATAATTCAATGAAATCTCATATAATTTTTGATTGCTTTTGTACTTTTCTGCAAGTAAAGCCAGGATATCTCCATATACAAACTTACAATTTTTCATTGTGTTCATTGTAGATTCATACACAGACTCAATGGCATCCATAATTTTCATATTCTTATTTAAATTGATGAAGACAGGTGCAGTATCTACAAACATTCCCATAGTTTTTTTCTCGTTTGCGCCTACACGGTTATATAGCGTTGTTCCAATATAGAACATTTCTTCCCTTGTCATGGCATTAACAAGAATTCCCAATGCTGTAAGACATACAACATAGGGAGACACTCCATGCTTGTCACAGAAATTCATCACCAGATCCCAATCAGATTTTGAAATGTTATGTATTATACGATTTGAAGCCTGATGCTGACCCTCTCTATATGCAAGCGTTACACAATTAGTGCTTATATCCAATTGTCTCTCCCAAAATTTACGAGCCCTTTCTACCTTGGCTTTATCATTAACAACACTGCACAGATATTTTTCAAATGAAAAGCATCTTAATTTGGGATTTTCATTAATCAGATAATTGTTACATATATCAGCAAAAGTTTCAGCTAACAAATCTCCAGTCCATGCATCACAAATAATATGGTGCATCTTTATATAAATACCAAAATGGTGTTCCGTTATCACACCGCATATCTCAAATAATCTTCCGGATAAATCAATCGCATTTTTAGCATCCACCTGTGCCCACTCGCTCAAATCATTCTCGTGTGGAAATTTCCTGATTTTAATTTCAAAATTTTCTGGCGGAACAAATACCTGAAACAGCTCTTCACGATTCTCATGTACCTGTAAATGAAAAATGTCACATCTTTTAACTAATTCATATGCGCTTTTTAGAAGCATGGTTTCTGAGCAACTTCCACGCAACATAATACTTACAGCTACGCCTGCAATTGACTTCTCTCCGAATTTGTCCATTAAATAGATTTGCTGCTGTTCCTTCGTAAATTCATACTTTCGCATAGTTATTCCCTCTATTATCCCCTGGAAATTTTCAACATGATTGTAAATAATCAACAATATCCTGTATTTTATTAAACTGCCTCATCTGCCTGCTTGATATACTTACGCCAAATTCATCCTCCAACAACCCTGTCAGCTGCACCCTTTCATAAGAATTCATTCCAATATCTTCTTTCAAAGAACTGTTTAATGAAATATCTATCTCATCGTTGCCTACAATATCTTTAACCAACTGAACAATCCGCTCTAACACTTTACCGCCTCCTTATCTTCTTGCTGTTTGTCCTTATAAACGGAATATCACGAATCATATATTTATCAATCATTTTATACATTGGCAAATTTTGATTTAACTCATCCATATCTGTCTCTAGCTTTTTTTTCAAAACGTCATCATTCAAACATTCACAATATATCTCCGCTACGATATACTTTCCATCCTGCCAAACCAAAACCTCTGTAATATATGGCATCATTTTCATTATTTTCTGTTCTAATTCTTCCGGAGAAACGTTGTTCCCATCATCACGAATAATTAAATTCTTCAATCTTCCGGTAATGTAAATAAAACCATCTTTGTCGATTTTTCCTAAATCACCGGTACAAAACCATCCACCGGAAAAGCTTTCATTTACAGCAGCTTGGTTTTTAAAATAACCAGCGCATACCGAATTTCCTTTTACCCAGATTTCCCCCTCTTCCAGCTTGACTTCACACACTCCGAATGTTTTTCCAACAGAATTCATCCTTCTGCAATCATCACATTCCGTGCTTACTAATAAGGTTTCCGTCAATCCATAACAAACTAATAAACAAACTCCCAACTTCTCATATGCCTGAATTGTCTCCTCAGGATTTCCCAATGCTGCTCCTGCAATCAGAATTGCCCTCAGCCGCTCCAGCCCAATCCCCCTGTCTGACCGCCTGGCGGCCTGTAATTGACGTAAACTTGTCTCAGCAATCATCGGTACAGTATACATAATGTTCGGTTCCATTTTTTTGCAATCACGAAGGACATATTTTATATCTTCATTAAGACAGACTGTTTTTCCCCTGTATATTGACTCAAATAAGGCAAATAAGCCAAATGCATGAAAAAAAGGAACTGCAACAATTACTTTATCATCAGTTTTTTCCTGATATTGCATTGGTGCCTCCATAGCCGCAAACGCAATATTTTTCTGTAATATCATTACTCCTTTGCTTTTTCCTGTTGTCCCTGATGTAAATAGAAGCAAACACAATCTATTTTCATCCCTGCAAAATTCAACATTATCTGCATTACTATAGCTTAAAAATTCCTGATACTCTGTTTTTTCAAAACATATTTTTGATATTCCCCCCGCTGCGCATGCCTTATCAACAATTGAGTTATATTTTTCTCCGTAAAAAATAGTTTTAACTTCTGCGTGCAGCAGTTGTGATTCTACATCCGCCGACGTTAAATTTTTATCTATAAGCACAGCTACTGACCCAGAACATAAGATTCCAAACATGGTAATCAACCATTTATAATTGTTATCTCCCAAAACCGCAATATGCGTACCATCCATTTGATGTTCCTTTATACTGAGAACAACCTGCCGGATATCCCGGATAAAACTCTCATAGCTTACATTTACGATTTCATGATCTTCGAGGTACTGAATGGCAATTCTGCCTCCGCCTCTTTTTGCCCCGCTTGTCAGAACCTGACCGGCTGTATATATCCGAAACCCTTGATTTTCCATTAAACTCTCCTTTAATTACTGCCTTTCATTTTTCACAAACTCTGCCAGTCTGCCAACTCCTTCAATGATTTCTTCCGGTGTCATATAACTATAAGATAGCCGCAATGTCTTCTCTCCATTTTGAGGTTCCATACAAAACATACTCATGGGGCATACAATTACACCATATTCCCCGGCAGCCTTTAAAATTAATTCATGCGTTGGTTCGAACGGTATTCGGAGTGTAGTAAAAAAACCTCCTTTTGGCTTTTCCCACGGTTCTGTAAAGTCAAAAGAGCACCTGATCGCTCTTGCCAATACGTCACGGTTATGTTTGCAATATGCCACTTTTTCTTTGCAGTAATTCAACAATGAGTGATTTTCCTGTCTTAAAACCCCAGCCAGCATTGCCTGCAGTAAGACCGATGTGTTAACAGTAACAAAACTCTTTACTTTTTTACACTCCTCAATAAGCTTTATAATTCGTCCATCGACCCGGATTTCCTGATCTGCAACAAGATACCCTAACCTCATTGACGGGAAAATACTCTTCGCAAAACTTCCAATATAAATAACCCGTCTTTTAGTATCCATGGCTTTTAGCGTTAAATTTCGTTCTTCATCAAACGCAAAATATCCGTATGGGTTATCTTCAATCACATAAAAATCATACCTTTCAGCCATTTCCAATAGTCGACTGCGTTCCCCCACAGTCATGCTTTTACCCGTTGGATTATGGAAATCCGGTACTTCATATAACGCTCTTGGAAGCTTGTTTTCCCGCCTGATTTGTTGAATCGTCCGTTCTAAATCATCAAAATCAATACTGCTTTGATTTCTTTTCACTGTTCGGATATCCAGTCCCGCAATTTTTGCATACCCTATAAAGCCTACATAAGACGGATCGCTCACCAGCAAAACATCATCCTTATCAAACAAAGTATTTATAATAATCGCCATAGCCTCCTGAGCACCGTCCGTAATAATAATATTCTCAGGATCAACGTCTATCTTTTCATCATTCTTTAATAAGCGTGCAATATCCTCATTTATAATTCCTTTTGTCTTATTATACTGTCCCAAATAATTAAGATTGGACTCTGAACCGCTCCCGTCCAATCCTATCATTTTCTTTATTCCTTCCACAGTTCCGGACACATTGAAGAACTCTTCTTTCGGTCTTCCCGAACCAAAAGAAATTGCTTCCGGAAAGTCAATGCATGCTTCATTTAAAAAATTCATGGAAGATAAATAGGTATCAAATACATTCTTGTTCATCACCAAAAACTCCCTGCTAATTTTTTTCACATCCAAGTTCAACTGCCAGCATCTGCAAATGCGTCTTCAGCATTTTTACATTTGTCTGTATACAAGGGACGTCATTTCCTTCTTTTTCTAATTGACAAAGTGTATGGCTTAACTGTTCCACCAACCCGTAAATTCTCTCATACTCTGCTATACTCATACCTCATGCCTCTTTCTTAAATCTTTCACACGCTTTGATTTATGGTTACTTCTCGGCAAAGTTCCAAATGGAAGCATCTCTACATCAAAGTGCAAAATTGTCTTATTTAAAATTGTTTTCATAATTTTATGACCGATTGCCCCATATTCCGTCTCGTCTATATTTTCTGCCGCCTCAACCTGCAGTTGAATCCTTTTTCCATCCTCAGGAATAACGATCAAATACTCTCCTGAAATCTTCTCCATCTTTCCCATAATGTCCTCAATCACTACAGGATTAACAAAGGTTCCTTTTACCTTTAAAATATAATCGGTTCTTCCTTGAATACCGCCTTTGATTCTTTTATAGGTGCGTCCACAGGAACAGACGCCTTCCTGCCAACATGCAATATCATTTGTATTAAAACGGATACAAGGCCTTGCCTTCCTGTAAAAAGCTGTAATGACCAGCTTGCCGTATACATTTGGCTCCGTAATTACTTCATCTGTGTCAAAATCCAGAATTTCTGCGTAATACATAGATTCATCCACATGTAATCCACCAGTTTTATCTGAACATTCAAATCCCCATGCCCCTACCTCTGTCGCGCCCACATGATCAAATACATCACAATTCCAGTACTCTTCCAATTTACTTTTTATAGACGGAACCAATGCTCCAGGTTCTCCCGCACATATAATTCTCTTTAGTCCCATGCTTCTTGTATCGATTCCCATCTTCTCAGCAACCTCGTGCAAACGGAATGCATACGTCGGAGTTGTTGTCAACGTCGTCACCGACATTTCTTTCATCTTCTCCAGACGCTGTTCGGAGGTCATACTGCCGGTCGGTATTATCGTTGCTCCTATTTTTTCGCATCCATAATGAGCTCCCCAGAACCCGATAAACAAATTATATCCAAATGCAATCATTACCATATCATTCGCCCGAACCCCCTGAGCCCACAAAACATTTGCCCAACATTCCGCATATGCATACCAATCCTCCAATGTGTTAGGCTGTGCCACAGGTCTTGAAGTTGTTCCCGATGTCTGGTTATGTATCATAACTTCATCTATACCTACTGTCATCATTTTTCCATAAAGTGTCTCATCCAGAGAGTTCGAAATAAACGTTTTGTCAACCAGGGGAAGTTTTTGAAAATCTTCAAAAGACTGCACATCTTCAATACGAATTCCATACTCATTATATAACTGACGATATGCAGATGACTTTTCATATGCATACTTTATGGCACACTTCAACCGCCTTAACTGTATTTCTTCCAGCATTTTCCGATCCATCGTTTCAAATACAGGATTCCAATAACACTTATCCATACCAACCACCTCTCAATTATTTTTTATCCCCAAGCTTTTTGTAACGTTTCTGCATCCTAAAGTAATCCTCTGCATTTTCATTAATTACAACATCCTTTGAAATTTTCTCCCCGTCAATGATTTCAAACAATTCCCATAAACCGCTGTGTACCGCCTTTCTGGCAATCTCAATTGTCAAAGAAGGATCATATCCCCAGCCTGTCGGACATGGTGCATGAACGTGAATATAAGCTGGCCCATTCATAGCTTTCGCCTTTTCAATCTTCTTCTTTAAATCTTCTATATCAGCAACGGATGCGGATGCAGCATATGGAATTTTATGCGCTGCCACAATAGAAAGCATATCCTTCTTAGGCGTGCATTTTCCCTGCTGCGTGGTTGTCGTCTCCGCTCCCAATGGCGTAGAACCGCTGCGCTGTCCTCCTGTATTCATATAAGCCTCATTATCATAGCATACATAAATCACTCGTTCACCTCGTTCCAGCATACCTGATAAAGACTGTAAACCGATATCCACAGTAGCGCCATCTCCGGCAAAGGCCAACACATTCACATCCTGTTTTCCCTGACTATCCAGTCCTGTACGTACCCCTGATGCATATGCTGCCGTATTTTCAAGGTTCCCCTGAAATCCAGGTATTCGCATAGCTGTCTCTTTACCAAACCCCGAAAATAATGCTGCACAGCCCGGCGGGATTATAACTACCGTATTATCGCCCATCACATTCATGACTGTCCTCATGGTCAGCTCCAAACCACATCCGCTGCACGTACTTACACCATGTGCCACGCACGTCTTTTGCTCTTCTTTATACATAACAATACCTCTCATACTTTGTCTCTCGCCCGTACTGCAGCTATTATCTTGTTCTGAGCTGCATGGCACCTTCTTTTTTATCTGCCCAACTCTTCTCAATTACCACATCATCATTCAGGCTCCTCTCAAAAACTTCCCTTATCGTTGCCTCCGTAATATCTCTTCCGCCTAAACCTACAACCTGACTGATAACCTTGCATTGCAGCCCCGCCAGCGCGGCAGTGACCTCCAGTGCAAGCGGTGCCATGGATGCCCCTAAGCCGGCACTTCTGTCCAATACAACTACTTTTTTCACATGGCCGATTGCCTTTCGGATTTTCTCTGCCGGAAACGGACGAAACGATGTTACTTTAAGTACACCGACCATTTTTCCTTCTCTGCGCAGGTCATTCACAACCTGCTTGATTGTTCCACACATGGAACCAAGCCCAAGCATCACCACCTCAGCGTCTTCACATTCAACTGCTTCCACAATCCGGTACTCTCTGCCAAAGGTTTTACCAAATTCCTCAAACACTGATTCCATGACATGTAATGCCTTATGAAATGCCGTTTCCTGTTGAAAACGCATTTCAGTAAATTCTTCCGAAGATGTTAAATTGTCCACAAACATTGGTCTTTTCGTATCCAGAAGCAGATTGCACGGATTATATTCACCTATAAACTCCTGTATACCTTTCTTATCCGAAACCAATACCGTCTGCATAGCATGTGATACATAGAATCCATCCATACAAACCATCATCGGCAACAACACCTCCTGGTTTTCAGCAATACGGTATCCCATAATCAGAAGATCATATACTTCCTGCGCATTTTCAGCATAAAGCTGCATCCATCCAGTATCACGCTCCGCCATAGTATCCTGATGATCGCACCATAAACTCCATGGAGCTACCAATGCACGGTTTACAACCGGCATAACAATAGGTACCCGGCATCCGGCTGCAACACCGAGTACTTCATGCATTAAAGCCAAACCAACCGATGAAGTTGCAGTTGTACTTCGCACCCCTGTCAGCTGAGCGCCAATAACATAAGACATTGCTGAATGCTCCGATTCTACACACACACATTTACCGTCAATTTCACCTCTGTCTACCATAGCAGAAAGCCGTTCTACCAACGGGCTCTGCGGAGTAATTGGATACATTACAATAACTGGTATATTTGCCGCCTTTATCGCTTCCGCTGCTGCTGCATTTCCATCCAGCATCTTTCTTTTACTTTTTACTTCTTTCATATTCCTCTTCCCCGATCAAGTCAATTGCACTAAATTTACAGATATTCTCACAGATGCCACATCCCTTACAGTACCGATAATCAATCTCCAGCTTGTTCTCCTGTTCACTGAAACGAATCACCCCACAAGGGCAATACAGCATACATTGTTTACATTTTCTGCAATTATCATTTATAACAGGACGCTTATTTCTCCACTTTCCAGTATCTACAGATGCAAAATCAGTAGCAACTGGTCCTAAAAGATAATCACCGTTTTCTTGTTTCTTCATAGGCCTCCTCCATTATCCTGATATACTTCTCAATATCTTTTCCAAAAAACTCCTGCATAGATAGCTTTAATGACACTTCATCCAAAATACCCAGTTTCAAAAACGCTCCCAACATTCCTATATTAGGGTAATCCTTCTTCAGTACATTTAAGGAAATATGACTTGCATCCACAAACCAGCATTCTTTAAACTGTTCAACAAATGACCCTGTCGGATTATTATCATTAATCACCAATATTGAATTCTTATGTATACCTGCAGTTATATCAAAGCCGTTTCCGTGCACTGAAGAATCCAGAACCATAACAATATCTGGATTATATATAAACGAATTAATCAAAATAGGTCTTTCATCTAAAATAACATCTGCAAAGACAGTCCCACCTCTTCTCTCATGCCCATACTCCGGCATTGTTTTCGCATACTTCCCGCCATGCACCCCTACCGAACTGCATATAACTTTTCCAAGAGTTACAACTCCCTGTCCTCCCAAACCATATATTTTGATTTTCTCCATCTTCTTCTCCTTTTCATAAGCATGATTTTATAAAATAAAACTTCCCATTTATCGCTACCTTTTTTCAAAATACGGCTTCCCATCTTTTTCAAAAGAAAATGGAACTTTATAAAAATCGTCGATATTCTCATAAAGCAATCCGTACATTAACAGCAGATATATCATGTTAGATTCCTTATTACTTGCTTGATGGATTCATAAACCTGCTCCTTTACCTCATCTTGAAAAGCAAAAAAGTGATTTCCCTTAAAGGTTTTTAATATACATTTTCCCTCTGTATAGATACTCCATTCACACATATCCTCTTGAGGAGCTTCTTTGTCTTCTATACCTGTGCATACCATAATTGGTGTATCTAATTTTTCCAATTTATCATTATGCGAATAACTCTCCACCATCTTCATATCAGAAAGTAAAATCTCATAAAACAACTCCCTCAACTCGCCATTTTCTAATACTTCACGAGGAGTATTGCCCAGATCGAAAATTCTATCCATAAATTCACTCATCGGCAACTGTGTATATTTTGGATCTTTGTACAGCAAATGCGGAGGTCTTGTTCCCGCCAGTATGATATACTCAGGCATCTTCAGGCCCATTTCACGAATCCTATATACACATTCCAACGTTATCAAACTGCCTAAACTATGCCCATATATCACATATGGTTTCGTATTAGAAACAAAATATCGCTGCACAATATCCTCTACAGCCTCATCAACACTTTTATATAGTTCCTCGCAAAAACGACCTCCATGTCCGTTATACTCTATTGCAATAAATTCAGCATCCCTGGCAAATACATTTTTCCACTCCCAATATATATTCGCGCATCCGCCTGCATAAGGTATACAAAACAGTTTCATCTTAATACATCCTTTCTTAACTATGAATTAAATTAGAGAACTGGGATTCTATATTGATATTTATAAAATAAAGTGTAACATATACAAAGTTACCAAAAAATGTCGAATTTTGTAGAAAAGTACTATATTTTATAGATTTTTAAACAGTCATTGCAGAATGGAAAATACTACTTTCAGCTAATTTATAATGATTATTCCAAACACACGGCTAGATTCAGTCATGAAATATTTCTACATCATAAAAACCCAGCCGAAAGAGTTCACTGTCCGCTGGGTAATATAAGTAAGCTCAAAAAAGAAGGCGGGAACAGTATCGTCTAGAAATACACCGTTCCCACCTTTACTCTATTATCATTTGTATTATTGGGAAAATCTCCCATCCATAAGTCGAGTATAGACGGTTCCCCAAAATAAACAGTCAATGCAATGTTTTTTGTCACAAAAACGTCATATCAGTATATCACATATTGTACAAACAAAATCATAATTCATAAATCATATATGCATGATTTATGGGACCGCTTCCTTTTCCCAGATCCAGCATGTCCTCCAGTGCCCCGGACAGATATTCTTTTGCACGCTTCACTGCTTCCTCCATTGTACAGCCTATGGCAAGATTCGATGCAATTGCACTGGACAAGGTACATCCGGTCCCGTGGGTATTTGTATTGTCAATTCGTTTTCCCCGAAACCAGATTGCTTCACCATTCCTGTACAGCAGATCGTTGGCATCATTTAACTGATGACCGCCCTTGCACAGTACTGCACATCCGTATTTTATTCCGATTTTCTCAGCAGCCTGCACCATTTCCTGCTCATCGGTAATCTTCATCCCTGCCAGAATTTCTGCTTCCGGAATATTGGGCGTAATCAAAGAAGCTAACGAAAAGAGCTGTTCCTGCAAAGCCGAAACAGCATCCTCACGAATCAGCCTGGAACCGCTGGTTGCTACCATAACCGGATCGACCACAATGTTTTTTGCCTCGTACTTCCCCAGTTTTTCTGCAATGGTCTGAATCAATCCTGCGGATGACACCATCCCGATTTTTACCGCATCCGGATAAATATCCGTGAAGATGCAATCCAGCTGCTGTGCAAGAAACTCTGGTGTCACCTCCATAATTCCCGCCACTCCCAGAGTATTCTGTGCGGTCAATGCTGTAATTGCACTCATTCCGTATACCCGATGGGCCATCATCGTTTTCAGATCTGCCTGAATTCCTGCACCTCCGCTGGAATCGCTGCCTGCAATTGTCAATGCTGTTTTCATTCTAAATATCCCCTTAACTTATCTTTATATCTCGCAAAACGCCTGGGCATCACATTTCCCGCTTCCCACTCCCGGCATAATTCCTCAAAGTCCACCAGCCTTGCATCCACAACCTCCGTATCCTGCAGCTTGAGTTTCATAAGGTCCACAGGCCTTTTGCTGATATAAGTGTCCACAAAACGTTCCTCCAGCCGAACAGTATCCAAAAGTGTAAGCTCCTCCGGCTTTGCGCAGATTCCAACCTCCTCTTTCAATTCCCGCAGTATACCTTCTACACTACTCTCACCTGCCAGAACCGATCCGCCTGTACATTCCCATTTTAATCCGAATTTTTTTTCAGGATGCCTCTGCGTCAGTAAAATCTTCCCTTCCGGTGTCACTGTCCAGATATCAACAACTACATGATAGGTTCCCTCCTTCATGGGAATACCCCGTTCATGGGTGATCCCAAGTGGTTCTCTGTCCTCATCATACAAATCCCATACTTCCATAACCCGCCCTCCCTTTCCAGCTTCAAACATACTTTAACATAGATTATACAGGAGCGAGCAGAAATTTCCAGTATTTTTTCTTATTTTTCAATCACTATAATGTTGGGGTCAAAAGGTATTTTGACCCCTATAATACACGGATTGCTCCGCATTTCATGCTCCCGCAATCCGAAAAACATTCGAAATCCGCCCTGTTCGGGCTACTTTCTCATGTTTTACGGGTCCCAAAGTCATGCTTTTTCATGCAAGCATGAAACGCATAACCTTTTGACCCTGGTATCATCACTATCTGTAAAATGCAGAAAATACGTCATTTTGCAAAGTATCTTTCTACGAAAAAGAACGCATACGGAATGTTACTAATAAAATCTGCAATAGTAGAATCAGAGGGATTCCCACTGTAAACTTCCGGTGTTTTGTCTTGTGCCGGAATATCTGCATCCCGAACCATGCTCCTGCACTTCCACCGATGACCGCAAGCCCAATCAGCATATTCTCCGATATTCGATAGGCATGTCGCTTCGCCTTCCACTTATCCAGGCCATAAACAGCAAATGCTGCCAGATTGATAAGCACGCCATAAATAATCCCCACTGTTTCCATATAATTCCTTTCTGTCAGGAAATCGCCAGTCCCTCAATTTTCTGCTGAATTCTTTCTTTTTCACTGCCCTCTGCCGGTGTCGGCTGGTAATTATTGTGGGAAGAACTGGAAGAGAGACTGCACGGTATCTTTTCAACCACATCATCCTGAGCTACTTCATTTCCACGAATTGTAAATGTCTGACGGAAAATCATCGTATCCTTATCCGACGGATTCTTGTTTCCACCAAAGCAGAAATTTCCCAGACTATAACAGATATATCTTCCATGATACTTTTCAATCCCCTGCAAGACATGGGGATGATGTCCCAGAACCAGATGAGCGCCTGCATCAATTGCCCCATGTGCCAGCTCCTTCTGTACCTCATCCGGATAATACTCTTTTTCCGTACCCCAGTGGAAACTTGCAATAATCAACTGGGCTCCCTGTGCTTTCAGGGAATTGATACTGTCAATCATTCCCTCCCTGCAGCCAATTCCCTCTGCCAGCTCATACGTTCCCACCAGACCAACTTTGATCCCTTTGATCTCCATGAGTGCCGTTCTTTCATAGCCAAAACTGACAATCCCTGCTGCTTCCACATTTGCAATTGTGTCCTGATAGCTCTGGAGCCCATAATCCTTGCTGTGATTATTGGCAAGATTTACTGCCTCTACAGAACCGCTGGTCAGAATCTGCGTATACGAAGGGTCTCCCCGAAATGCAAAGGTCTTATCTGCCCGCTCCCCTCCTGTCGTTAAAGTTCCTTCCAGATTCGCAATTGTGAGATCATCGGAAGAAAAAATGTCGCGTACATTTGCCAGAAAGTAACCGGGATCTCCGACCTCATTGTATTTTGCAACAAAGCTGGTGGATTCATCAAAATTCACATCTGTGCCAAGCGTACAGTCACCTGCTGCGCTGATCGTTAAAGTTACCGGACTGTCTTCTTCTATGCCGCCGGCTGCATCATTTCCGCTTGTGCTGATCACCTCTTCTGCAATCAGACTTTCTCCGGACGAGGAACTTTGATTTCCATTCCCAGAAACGTTTTTCTGTGCAATGGTCTGCTCTGCCTCTGCACCTGGCTCCCTGTCCTTTTGCAGATATCCAGGTAAAAAACAAAGTCCCGCAAGGCACACAACGATCCCACTGCACAACAAAAAAATATTTCTTCGCACAATTCGCTTTCTTCTGGCTTTTGCCGCCGCTCTTTTCCTTCTTCTGTCCATCTTTATGTCCCCCTTCATCCACTCAGTAATTTATCCTTTGAATATTGTAGCATGTTTTATAGAGTGATACAATTTGAAATGTGGATTTTTGTCGAAATCCGGCTTTAATTCCCACTTTTTTCCTGCGAATTAATGAATGTTTTAACCATGGCTCTTGCTTGAAAAAGGAGTTTATGATACACTATATTCAACTGTAGTTTGATTATCATCTAACATGAAAGTCGGTTGCTCCGCACTTCGTGCTCCCGCAATCGCCGCCGGTATTCGTAATCCGGGCTATTGCCCTCCTTACTCATACCGGCTTGTCCGTCCAATGTCCATGACTCGCCGCATGCAAGCATGCGCTCCTCATGGCTGCTGTACGGAACTTTCATAGTAAAATCCACCATGTTCTTATGGTTCAGGAAGGAGAAACATTTTGAAAATACAAGAGTCTGCTGAAAACTATCTGGAAACTATCTTGATTTTAAATGAGCGGCAGCCATTTGTCCGTTCCATAGATATCGCAACTGAACTGGGCTTCTCAAAACCAAGTGTAAGTGTTGCCATGAAACATCTTCGTGAAGACCAATATATCACGGTAAACGAAGACGGACATATCAAGCTTACCCCATCCGGACTTGCAATTGCTGCAAAAATATACGAACGCCATACACTGATTTCTGACATTTTGTCACGTCTCGGTGTTGATCCAAAAGTTGCTGCTGAAGATGCGTGCCGCATCGAACATGTTATCAGTGCGGAAAGCTTTGAAGCCCTGAAGAAACACGCGAAAGAACATATGTAAAACCTCTATAGCGTATTTGAAAATTCATTCCTGCCAAGAAGTAATTTTCAGATACGCTTCGGAATCGTCAACTGTCAATTTTGGAAAAACATCTGTATTTTTCCTCACATGCAATCGAAACAAGAGCGTTTCCCGATCGCAAAGATGCGCGGGACACTCTTTTTTGATTGCATATATTTTAAGGAGGGCATTGTTTGAATCAAAAACTCACAGAAAAAATCACAGAATCTTTATCAGCAGTCCTTCCGATCACCTGTATTGTAATTCTGCTCTGCGCAACAATTACCCCTATGCCCCTTGCACCCCTGATGCTTTTTCTGGTTGGTGCCGCACTGCTGATTATCGGAATGGGCTTTTTTACTCTCGGTGTCGATATGGCTATGATGCCGATCGGAGAAAAGGCAGGCGCCCGCCTGACACAATCCAAATCTCTTACAGTCATTATTTTTATCTGTTTTCTAGAGAGTTTCGCAATCGCCTACTCTTCTTCAATCTGCCTGACCAGATATCTTCCCACCGTATGTGCAAATCCTGTGATATCACGGATGTATGCAAAATCTTTTCCAAAGATTTTGTGTTCTGCCGGAAGTTCCTGCTCTTCTCCCACGAACACACCCAGTACAGCGACCTGCTGTTGTCTCAGCCTACGCACCTCAAAGGCTGTATCTGCTACTGCATATGCTCCCCGGTAAGGTTCAGGATTCCGGCTTCCGGGACGATTCACAACTACATCATAGGGTTTTCCGTCACTTAATACAATCAGTACCTTATGTTCTTCTTCCCTCATGATAAGCTGTCCGCCTACTGCCTTGATTGCCAGTCCATCTCTGTTATTTGCAGAAGTCACATAATCAAAGATATGTCCATTCTCTTTTCTGTTATCCTCATAATCCCGGAATCTGTGCAGAATCGTATAATCCCAGAATGTGCAGAAACTCATCACCCGGTGAGGAATCCCAAGATTACTCAAAGCCTCGCTGATGGTAAATGCCTGGATTGCTACTTTTCCTTGTCTTTTCCTCTGGGAACCGCTGGCATCCATCAGAATATCCACTGCGAACTCCATAGAATCCTGCCGGATTTCCCGCCGAAAAAGTCGATTGTCCCGGCTTCGTCCGACTTTCCAGATCTGTCCGGCATCAATCATACCATATTCGGAACGTACCGTATCCCGCTGGTCTCTCAATACAAAAGCCCTGTGCAACATATCTGTAAGGATTCGGATATTCTGTTTGACAAGCCGATGATTATCATAATACTCCATCCGATTCTTGTCCCTTAATTTTCTGGCATACTCATACTGGTAATTCTTCTTCACCGGATCTTTCAGAATTCCTTCCGTAAAATACAGACTACACCCTTCATGAAGCCCCCTGCACACCTGATAATTGATGGACCTTTCTTCCTGAGGTGTCAGATATGTCTTTCCATAATTTAACTGCACATAGAGATTCATCTTCTCAAGTGCCGCCTCATCCACCACCAAAACCTTTTTTTTCTCTTCTTTCTCCTCCTCTGATTCCTTCTGCTCTCCGTTATCTTCCCGAATATCCAGCGTTGTCATATTTTCACTGATCCGTTCCAGGTATACCTCCAGATTATCTTCATACATCTCCTCACTCAGAAAATCCTTCCAGGAGTATTCTGCAAGTTCCTGAAGCGTAATGGAGAGAACCTTTTCCAGACTTCCTTTTTTCTTTTCAAAATCCGGCTCCACCAACTGGTTATAGAGTCGGTCTGCCACTTTGATCACTTCTCCCGTATCTTCTGTATCCCGAAGAGAATAAAGAAGTTCCAGACACTTACGATTTTGCCTGGTAACAGTAATCTCTCCCTCCAGACTCTCCCTTAAGTATGCAGCCTTAAACATTCCCAGCTTTGACGATGTCAATATTCCAAAGTCCTGATTCAGGATCTCTTCACATGCCTTCCTTCGAATTTCAGCAATTCCTTCCCGTTCCGCCATCAACCGTCCTCTTACTGCTTCTTCTATACACAGCGAAGAAATCACCAGAAGCGGGGCTTCCTGTGCCTGCAGGAACATTTTTTTCACCAGATACAAAGATAACTGTTCCCGATCCAGATATTTTGCAAATGCCCCCTGCTTGATGCAGTCATAGATTGCTGTATTCCTGGCTCTTTGAAATCCTTCCACATCCGGTCTGACTTCCATCGTATAATCTCCGCTGACAGTCCAAACCAGATTCCGGATTCTGTTTTCCACCTCCAAACGATACTCTTCCATAATCTTCCCTCAGAATACATCTGATGCTGTCCACGACTCCGGTATCCGGGTCATCACAACATCCTGAACGATCTCCTTTTCAAAAACGTCAAAACATTTGTTCGTAATCCCCATACGGGCAGCCAGTGCCGGCTTCAGACCCTGCCGGATTGTTCCGATTGCTCCGGTCATTCCGCGCAAATCCAGCGCCTTTGTGGAAATCTCACCATGTTCGGCCTTTAATTGAAGATCCAGAAACAATCCGATCCACTGTGTTTTTGCCCGCCCTTTCATCCCCGGAAACATACGTCCGAATATAAATTCCAATGTCTCCTCCGTCTGCGGCGGCATGTCAATTACAAGAAACCGTGAAACCAACGCTTCATTCAACTCTTTGGTTCCTGCGTATCCATAATTCATAGTTCCGATAAACCGTGCAGCAGGATGCAGATCAATCTTGTCATACCCGGGAACATCGATACTCCGACGATAATCCAGAGTGGCGTGAAGTACCGATACTGCATCATTTTTCGCCATGTTGATTTCATCTAAAATCCCGAAACCGCCATACTGGGCACAGCGATAGATACTTCCCTTCCGCAGTTTCACTTCATTGTCCCGGAATGTATCCGTACCAATCAACTCTGCACTTCCTGTATTAACATGGAAGGAAATATTGTAAGAAGGCCGTCCAAACAACCATGCCAGATTCTCGGCCAGTATGTTCTTTCCCGTGGCCTTTGCCCCGCAAAGCAGCAGATTCTCTCCCTTAAGAAGCGCTGCTATCGCCATCTCCAACACTTCTTTTCCATAGAATGGAATCGACGGCCTGATCACTCTTTTCTTAACCTTCTCCTCCACCGGATAGGTTTTCCTGAATTGCGTCAGTGCTTCAAGGAACTCCGGTTCTATTCTTTGTTCCTCTAACATTCTTAACTCTTCTGCCATCTGCCCCTCCCTGTATAAAAAAAGCCTTATTCTGAATATAACAACTATCGCTATTATACCACAGATAAGGCCTCTTTTTCCTCTATAAACTTATTTTTTCATAAAAAACGTAATCTATTACTTTTCCCAAATTACTGTCCCATAATCTTCTGATCCAGATCCATCATCTCATCATCAGAAATAGAATAAATTCTCTGATTTCCCTTCTCCTCATACGTTACATGAAGGGTAACGGTAATCGGGTCCAATTCCTCCGAGTTATTAATACATTCCTTCTCAAATTCCAGAAATACGCCCATAAAACCGTTCATATCAACACCATTATTCATTGCCTCTGTCAATTTTGCTTCAATTCCATCTTGCAACAGACTATATGCGTTGTTCGGAGTGACTTCTACATCTACCGTATAGTTATCATCAGCATCCTTCACCGCATCTTTCACTTCGTATTTGATCTTTGCGCGGAAATCAGCTTCTAACTGCTGATACTGTGCAATTTCTTCCTCAGTAGCTTCCATACCGGAAGACTGAACCTCCTGTTCAAGAGATTCATTGAATTCGCCTTCCATCTGCTCCTTCGCTTCCTCTACAGTCACGCCTATCGCTTTTGCATATGCATCATAATTTCTCTGATATTTTGCATCCATAACTGCCTGTACATAACCTTTTGCATCAAACTCTTTTCCGCAAGCTACAAATGACAGCGTCATAACTGCTGCCAAAACAATAGCTACCAGTCTCTTTTGTGTTTTTCCCATGATATTCTCCTTTTCCCTCATCTTACAGATCCATACCTTAACATCCAGGAGTCCTCTAAGATATTTTTAAATATTATAACAGATTTTTCTGTTATAGTCTTTAAAATTTTGTTACTTTTTCAAAAAACATGTGCATTCTCATCGTAATTATAAAAACCTTACAAGATAATCACCTTGTAAGGTTTTACCGTGCGTTAGAAGATTCGAACTCCCGACCTTTTGGTCCGTAGCCAAACGCTCTATCCAGCTGAGCTAAACGCACATA
>OLGD01000201.1_pt1 | contig 122476 bp, 116 predicted proteins | sample 1605311 | NCBI WGS metagenome assembly OLGD01 (sample SAMEA3888917, study PRJEB22519) | human gut metagenome | biome: human gut; feature: human-associated habitat; material: faeces | place: Denmark | collected 2010 | reverse complement strand
GGTTAAAATGGATATGTAAAATAAAATATCCGTGCGTGATATTGTTATGGAGATGGTGTCAAATGAAGAAGAAATATATTATATTTTTAATAATTACTTTAGTTTTATTGGTTGTACTTATTACAAGTTTTAATTATTTTAAAACTACAAATACTTATATTGATGATAGTGTTAATAATCAAACTAAGATAACTAAAGGAATATCAATGAATTTAGAACAAACAGCAGGAGCAGGCGATTATAAAACAGTAACACGGAGTAGTTGGCCAACAGAAGGATATAAGTTTAATACGGAATTATCCAGATGTGAAAATGGTGGAGAAATAAATTGGGATGACATAAATAAAAAAGTTATCGTAACAGGGAATGTGTCAGATAAATGTTATGTGTATTTTGATATATGGATACCTTCAATAGCAGCTTATTGTACAAGTGGAACGGATTTAGCAACATGTGTTAAAAATTTTGGAGACCAAGGGCCAAGTGTCTCAAATATCTATATTCACAATTCTGCATTAACCAATGGAGCAGGAGATAACAGCTATAGGTATGCAGGAGCTAATCCAAATAATTATGTATGTTTTGGAAGTGAAGCAACAACATGTCCAGATGCAAACTTATTTAGAATAATAGGGGTATTCGGAGACCAAGCAAAAGTAATAAGGGCAAAATCAGTTGGTGACCAACCATGGCATACATCACAAGTTAACAACTGGTCAAGTTCAAGTTTAAATACATACCTAAATGGAGAATATTTAACAAGTTTAGGAACATTAGCAGAAAAAATAGCGACAACGACATGGAAAGTCGGAGGTGGGGATGAGGCAAATATATCTTTTTCAGTACCAGCCACAGCATATCAATATGAAGTAGGAAGTAGTGCATCAACAACAACAGTAGATAAAAAAATAGGATTAATGTATGTGTCAGATTATTATTATGGTGCAAGTCCAAGTGCATGGACACTAGTTGGATATAATAAAAGTGATGCAACAAAAGACTATAGAGCAGCAACGAGTACAAATTGGTTATATTTGGGTTCTACAGAATGGACCATTTCGCGCAATTCCGGCTATACGTATCTTGCGTTCCTTGTGAATAGCGCTGGCCGTGTCATCCACGACTATGTGACTATTAGCTTTGCGGTTCGCCCGTCCTTCAATCTTTTGTCTTCCACAACCTATGTATCAGGGTCAGGAAGTATGAGTGACCCTGTGAGAATAAACTAAATATATACAATTGAGTTTGTTAGTAATATAAAAGTCTGATAGTGGTTATCAGACTTTTTGTGTTGATTATATCTTTCTGTAAAGACCAATTGCTATTCCAAGAATAGTGATGTTTTTAAATATTAATGGAGCCATTGTATCGTTTTCTGGTTGTAATCTTATGTGGTCACTTTCTTTGTAAAATGTTTTTAATGTTACTTCATTTTCATCTGTCATTGCTACAACTATATCACCATTTTTAGCATTTTGTTGTCTTTTTACAATAACATAATCATTATCAAATATACCACGATTAATCATTGACTCACCACTTACATGAAGGGTAAATACTTCACCATGTTTTGGCATTAATGCTGCAGGTAAATCAAAGAATTCATCCGGTTGTTCAATAGCTGTGATAGGATTTCCAGCAGTTATTTTTCCAAGTAGAGGAACTTTTACAACATCTTCTTTTTTGTCTAAATATTCATTGTCTACAAGTAATTCGATTGTTCTAAATTTATTACTTTCTTGTCTAATGTATCCCATTTTTTGAAGGTTTTTAATATGCACAAATACAGTAGCTGGACTATTTAATCCCATTCCTGAACAAATTTCTCTTACAGCTGGTGGATAGCCATGTTCTGCAATAAATTTTTTTATGTAGCTTAACACATCTTCTTGTCTTTTTGTTAGTTCTTTTTTATCTTCCATAATAATCTCCTTTTCTAAATATTATTTTACACTATAATTTGTAAAAAGTCAAACAAATGTTATTTATTTTATTGACACGAACAAATATATGTATTAGAATAATATCAGAAAGACGAGGTAATGGATATGTTAGATGTTTTAAAAAAGTATAGTGGAGTATTATTTTTCTATTTAGCTATAATAGGAATGATATTACTTGCTAATGTTAGGTTTAGTAATTTAGAGAATACCTCGAGTAATAATGTAGTAGCAATTAGTGAATAAAATTAGAATTATAAAAATCCCGCAAGTGCGGGATTAATTTTTTTATGGTGTCCTCGGCGAGAGTCGAACTCGCGCTCTAACCCTTAGGAGGGGCTTGTTTTATCCAACTAAACTACGAGGACATAACAATATATTATCACATAAAATAAAAATAAACAATATTTTGTTTTAGGATAGACAATGGGTATATAGCATGTTATAATAGATATTAAACTTTTGGAGGCATAATGTTAGAAAAATTAAAAAATGAAAATGTTAAGTTTAAAAAAATGAGTGAAGAAGAAGCAATAAAATATTTAGAACAAAATAATAATTATAGAAATATATGTTTATATAAAAATTTGTTTGAAAAATATTATATTGATGGTAAGTATGTAAATAAATATATTGATTTAGATTTTGCATATTTAAAAGATTTAGCAATAATAGATTTTGAATTAAGACTTTTACTTTATGATATTATTAGTGATATAGAACATTATTTGAAGTTTAGAATTATTAATTTAATAACTAGTAAAGACAATGATGTAATAAAAAAATATTTAAATAAAGAAACTAAAAATAAATATACTAAAAATTTAAATAAAAATATATCTATAGAAGAATTATTAGATGTGTTACCATTTGGTAAATTAATTGAATTTTATGAATTTTTTATTAAGTTTGCTGGAATAAAAGAAGATAAAAAATATATTAGCTTGTTAAAGGAAATTGTTACATTAAGAAATAGAGTTTATCATAATAATAAGATATTAGCTAATTTAAATGAAACTATTGATAATTATGTAATTAATCCAGATGTTTTAGATTATTTGCGTAGTTGTAAAATAGACAAAAAAACTTATGATACTAAAATTTCAAATTCTACTATAAGACAACTTACTTATGCATTATATATGTTTAATGTTTTGGTTACTAGTGAAGAAGTAAAAGAACATATTAATGAATTGTTATATAAATTGTTTTTTGAAAGAATTGTTAAAAATAGTGGATTTTATAAGAAAAATAAATTATTGAAATCTATTTATAAATATTTTAAAAAAATAATTATAAAAGATTTTTCAAAAGCCATTGACACGCACTAAAAAATATGCTAATATTAAGTCATTAGGAAAGATGGTAGAGCATTTTTATACGATAGTTAAGCGATTAACGGTCAGAATTTGTGCAAGTTGGTGTGTTGAGTGCCACTTGGGGGTATGTGACGGACTGCTCCATACAAGAATCGTGACGACGGTTCTTTTTTTTGTTTAATTTTAAATAGCCATTGACACACACTAAAAAATATGTTAGTATAAGGTCATTAGGAAAGATGGTAATGCATTTTTATAGGGAGGATAAGAGATTAACCGCCTAAATTTGTGCGAGTTGGTGTGATAAGTGCCACTCGGGGGTAAGTGACGTACTGCTCCATATGAGAATCGTGACGACGGTTCTTTTTATTTTGCATTTTTTATTATTTTATGATATGATTTTATTATCATACGAGGAGTGGTAAAAATGAGTAAGATGGATTATTTAGCTATTAATAGTATTAAAATGTTAGCATTAGATATGATAAATAAGGCCGGAAGTGGGCATCCTGGGATAGTTTTAGGAGCTGCACCGATTATTTATGCTTTATATAAAGAACATTTAGATGTAATTCCAAGTAATCCTAATTGGATAAATAGAGATAGATTTGTTATGTCTGCAGGTCATGGTTCTGCTTTGTTATATTCTTGTCTTTATCATATGGGATATAATATTGAGGTTGAAGAACTTAAACATTTTCGACAAATTAGTAGCTTAACGCCGGGACATCCTGAGGTTAAAGTTACTCCAGGGGTAGATGTGTCAACTGGTCCTTTAGGTCAAGGGGTAGGTATGGCTGTTGGAATGGCTCTTTCAGAAAGATATTTAAATTCAATTGTAAAAATTGAAGATAAAAACTCTAGTTTAATTGATTACTATACATATTGTTTATGTGGTGATGGTGACTTAATGGAAGGAGTTAGTTACGAAGCTTTAAGTTTTGCAAGTACTCAAAATTTAAATAAATTAATACTTTTATATGATAAAAATAATATTTCATTAGATAGTGATACTAAAAAAACATTTACAGAAGATATTGAAATTCGTTTTGAAGCTTTGGACTTTAATATTATAAATGTTAAAAATGGAGGAGATTATAAAGAAATATCTAAAGCTATAAAACAAGCTAAGAAGTCTAGTAGACCATCAATTATTATTTGTAATACTACGATTGGCAAAGATTCTAAGTTGGAAGGAACAAATACTGTTCATGGTAAACCTTTAGATAGTGAAGATTTAGCTAATATAAGAAATAAATATAAAATAACTAATGAGGCATTTGAAGTAAGTAAAGAAGTTTTAGATTATTTACAAAACTATGTTAATAAGAGAGTTTCTAAAAAATATTTAGAATGGCAAGAAGAATATACTAATATAAAAGAAGAAAATAGTAATTTACATGCTTTAGTAAATTTATTAGAAAGAAATGCTTTTGTAATTGATTTTGATGATACTAAATTTAAAATAAGTGATGAGTATAGGGAAACTTTAAGAGAGTCAAATCATAAGATTATGAATTTTATATCACCGAAAAGTCCATTTTTCCTAGGTGGTTCTGCAGACCTTTCATCATCTTGTAAAACTAATTTAGATAAATCAACTATTCAAAGTGAAGAAAACCCAGTTGGTAAAAATATTTATTTTGGGGTTAGAGAACATGCAATGGGAGCAATATTAAATGGTATGGCTTTATCTAATTTAAAAGTCTTTGGTTCAACGTTTTTATCTTTTAGTGATTATTTGAAACCTGCGATAAGAATGTCTGCTTTAATGAATTTACCTGTTACTTATATTTTTACTCATGATTCTGTGTATGTTGGTCAAGATGGTCCAACACATGAACCTGTTGAACAACTCTCTATGCTTAGAACTATACCTAACTTTATAACATTTAGACCAGCAGATATAAATGAAATAATGGGTTCTTGGGAATATATTTTGAAAAATAATTGCCCAACAGCATTAGTTATTAGTAAAGAAGAGAGAAGTAAACAAAAAAATACAAATGCTAAGTTTGTTAAATATGGAGCTTATATGGTTCGAAAAGAAAAGTATCATTTAGATGGAATTATTATTGCTACTGGTCAAGAACTAGAAATGGCGATGGATATATCTCGTGAATTATTTACAATGGGTATAGATACTAGAGTAGTTTCAATGCCAAGTATGGAATTATTCTTAAAACAAAATCCTAAGTATGAAGAACAATTATTACCAAAAGATGTACCAACATTTGTAATTGAGGCTGGTTCAAGTTTGATTTGGAATAGATTTGCTAGTAAACCAGAATATATCTTTGGAGTTAATAAGTTTGGAATGAGTGGTAAAACTGAAGATATTGTTAAATATTTAAAGATAGATAAAACAACAATTTTAGAACATATTGCAAATATTTTGAAAAAAGATGATATTATCGACATAATCTGACAAATTAATCGAAGTCTTTGTGTTATTATAGTTTTGGGTGATAACATGAGGACTTTTTATATTTTTAGAATTAACAAAGAAATGGGGATACTTCTTAAGGATAGTCCATATAATTTATTTAAATCTTTAGAAGATATTTATCTACTTGATAAAACAAGTATTGGGATAGGAAAAGATTTACTTGACCAAATAATTGTACCAATAGATAAGTTAAAATATAATAAATTAATATATGAACTTAATAAAGATAATGATTTTTATATGAAAACTGGAGATACTCATAAAGTAGTAAATAAATATCGTAAGGAAGAAACAACAATAACTGTTAAAAATAGTCATATCTTACTTAAAACTAATATAATTAATAGAGATATAAAGAAATTTTTGCCAATTACAGAAGCTTTTGCTTGTGATTTTCAAAATAAAGACTATTTCTGGCTTGAAGAACTTATTTATTTATAGTAAAATAGATATATAAAGGAGATAATTTTATGGGTAAATTAATATTATATTTAGTAATTGGTATTGTTATCGGACTTGTAATTGGATTTTTTGTAGCTAGAGCTTTAATGAAAAAGACTTTAGAAAAAAATCCACCGATAAATGAAAAGATGATTGAAGCAATGATGTCTTCAATGGGAAGAAAGCCAAGTCAAAAACAAGTAAAGCAAGTTATGCAACAAATGAATAGATTTAAGTAAAATTAAGTCTATTTTTTTAAAAGTTTTAGAAAATATATTTACATTTTTAATATATTTTGGTAATATTTAATATATAAGAATAAAGAGGTGTATTATATTATGAAAGATTTCATATATGGATTATATCAAAATGATAATTTTACTTTGATTTTAGTTATTGCATTAGTGGTTTTAATTATTGCTTTTGTGTTAGTTTATTTCTTTGGAAAGAAAGACCAAAAGTTAGAAGAAACTAAAAGATTACAAAAAATTGAATTGGATGCTTTTAAGAAAGTGGAAGAAAAACCTGAAAAGGTGGAAGTTACTAAAGAAGTGGTTAAAGAAAATGTTCCTGAAGTAAATAATGAAGTAACTGTTACTGAGTTTGTTCCTGAAGAAAAAGAAGAAAGTGAAGAAATTGAGTTACCACAAGTAAAAGAAGAGGTTAAACCGATTTTCAAAGATACTGATGAAGAAAAAAATCCAATTAGTATTGATGAACTTCCTAAGGAAGAAGTTAAACCAATTTTTGATAATAGTGAAGAAGATAAAAAGTTAGAAAATGATTTAAGTTCTCTTGAAAGTATTAAAAATGAATTTAATAGTATTGATATTCCTGAAGTAAAAGAAGAAAAACCTATATTTAAACCTAGTCCACAAATATTTAGCTCAGTGTTTGTTGATAAAAAGGAAGAAAATATAGTAAGTAATAATGAAGAAATAAGTACTACAAAAATAGAAAAAGAAGAAGTTAAACCAACTAATAATAAGATGTTTTCTATTATAGACGATGAAGATGAAGAAGTTGAACTTCCTTCATTAAAAACAGAAGAAGAAAGTAAAATAGATAATTTAAATGGAGAAGTATATGAAATTAAATAGAGCTTAGCTCTATTTTTTTGGAGGTTTTATGGCAAGTATAGAAGATTTTGTAAAATTAGATATTAGAGTAGGAACGATTATAAATGCTGAAGATTTTCCTAAAGCAAAAAGACCAGCTTATAAGTTAACAATTGATTTTGGAAATGAGTTAGGTATAAAAAAATCATCAGCACAAATTACTGAACAATATAAAAAAGAAGATTTAATTGGCATGCAAATTATGGCTGTAGTTAATTTTCCACCAAGACAAGTTGCAGACTTTATGAGTGAAGTTTTAGTACTTGGAACATATAGTGATGGAGGAGTAGTTTTAATAACTCCACAAAAAAAGATTGCTAATGGGGATAAATTAGGTTAAAATAGTAAGTAAACGAAAGGAAGTTTATTTATGAAACATAGTGCAAGATTTTATTTTATTACGTTATGTATAAGTTTAATTGTTTTAATTATTGAAGTTTTATTTAAAATAAAAGGTGTTGTTGGACTTATTCTTTGTTTAGCAAGTGTATATTTTGTTATTGGTTTAATAATTAAATTATTAAGAGTAGCTGAAATAATTGATGATAATTTGTTGGAGAAGATAGATATCTTATTTTTCTTATGAGTTTAAAAAAAGTTTATATTGAAATAACTAATAATTGTAATTTAAATTGTTCTTTTTGTATACATAATAAAAGAAAAGCTAAGTATATGAGTATGAATGAATTTAAAATTATTTTAAGTAAATTAAAGGGACATACAAAGTACCTTTATTTTCATGTGCTCGGAGAACCATTAATACATCCATTAATAAATGAATTTATTAATGAAGCTAGTAAGGATTTTTATGTAAGTATTACAACAAATGGATATTTTATAGATAAAATAATTAATAATAAAAATATTCGTCAAATAAATATTTCTTTACATAGTGGGGTTGGTAATATAGATAATTATATTAAAAAAATATTTTCTTTTAGTGATATTTTAAAGAAAAATACTTATGTAAATTATAGATTGTGGTTAGGTAGTAATAAGAAAATAATTGAAAAATTAGAAGAAAAATATAATGTTAAAATTGATAAAAGTAGAAAACTAGAAGAAAATGTTTTTGTAGATATAGATGAGGAATTTGAGTGGCCAGATGTAAATAATAATATTTATAAAACTAGTGGTAAATGTTATGGAATAAGGGACCATGTAGGAATATTAGTAGATGGAAGTGTTGTTCCTTGTTGTTTAGATGGTAATGGTTCTATAAAATTAGGTAATATATTTGAAAGTAGTTTGGATAGTATTTTAAATAGTAAGAGAGCTTTAAAAATGGTGGAAGGTTTTAAGAATAAAAAATTAGAAGAAGAGTTATGTAAGCATTGTGGTTTTATTGAAAAAATTAATAAAAATTGATATGATATAAATGGAGGTAAAAATATGTTTTGTAAAAATGAAGATGCAATATATTTAGAAAAAAATGAAAGTGATTTCAGAGCCCCTTTTTCAAGGGATGTTGATAGAATTTTATATTCTTTAGCATTTCAAAGATATATGGATAAAACACAAGTTTTTTCTTTTAAAGAAAATGATCATTTAACCAAAAGAATGATACATGTTTTATATGTAAGTAAAATTGCTAGAACGATTGGAAGGGCTTTAGGGTTAAATGAAGATTTAATTGAAGCTGGAGCTTTAGGGCATGATTTAGGACATACTCCTTTTGGTCATGTAGGTGAGGCAATTTTAAATGAAATAAGTCTTAAGGCGGGATGTGGTTATTTTAATCATAATGTTCATAGTGTTAGACTTTTAATGAATATAGAAAATTATGGTAAGGGTAAAAATATTACTTTACAAACTTTAGATGCTATTTTATGCCATAATGGAGAACTTGTGCAAGGTTTATATAAACCAGTTAATAAAACAAAGGAAGAATTTTTAGCTGAATATGAAAATACTTATAAAGATAAGGATGAATGTAAAAGGTTAATTCCAATGACTTTAGAAGGCTGTGTAGTAAGAATTAGTGATTTGATAGCTTATTTAGGTCGTGATATAGATGATGCTGTTAGAATGAATTTATTAACCTGGGAAGATGTTCCAAAAAGTGTAACTGATGTACTAGGTAAAAGTAATAAAGAAATAGTTAATAGTATAATTCTTGATGTAATAAATGAAAGTAAAGATAAAAATTATATTAAATTAAGTAATAAAGTTTATGAAGCAATTAAAAATCTAAAGAATTTTAACTATGAAAACATTTATAATAATGCATATACTAAAGAGGAAAAAAATTTACTACATGTAATGATTAATACTTTGTATAATACTTACTTAAATGATTTAAAAACTAATAATAAAGATAGTAATATAATTAAATCTTATTTATCAAATATGAGTGATGAATATAAAAATAATAGTAATGAGCGAATTGTAATAGATTATATAGCAGGTATGACTGATGATTATACTTTAAAAGAATATAATAAAATTTTAAAAAGTAAGCATACTAGTATCGAGGTGTGAAATGAAATATAAAACATATAATTGTAATTCTTTTAATATTTATACTATTAAAACAGATAGATTTAAAACTAGTCATTTAGAAGTTATATTTAAAAATGTTTTGAAAAAAGAAGAAATAGGAACATATTCTTTTTTAGCTGATATGTTAAGTGAAGGGTGTAAGAAGTATCCTAGAAAAAAAGACTTAATTACAAGATTTGAAGAACTATATAAGATAGTTATTTATGCATCAACTATGAGAGTTGGTAATGTAATTGATTTACATGTTTCTCTAGATTTTATAAATCCGGAGTATATAGAGGACGAAGGTTATATCGAAGATGTAATAAAGACTTTGTTTGAGGTGATTCTAAATCCAAATGTATGTAATGATGAATTTGATTTAAAAACATTTAATATTGTTAAAGAAAGATTAAGAAGAGAAATAAATTCTTTAAAAGAAAATCCTGTTAAACAAAGTATTAAAGAAGCTATTAAAACTATGGATAGTAATAGTCCAACCTCTTATGAAATACTTGGGACAATTGAAGAATTAGAAAATATTACACCAGCAAAACTTTATAATGCTTATAAAAGCTTAAGAAAGAATTTTAAAGTAGATGTATTTTTAATTGGTAATTTAGATATGGATAATGTTGCTAGTTTAATAAAGAAATATTTTAAAAATAGATATATTGTTAGTGACAATTTTGAAGTAATGGTTGATAATAAAGAGACTAAGAAAGTAAAAGAAAAAACTATGAAAAGTGATAATATTCAAACTAATTTAGTTATGTTATTTAATTTGAAGAACTTAAGTGAATTAGAAAAAAATATAACTTTGAATTGCTTTAATTATTTGTATGGTAGTGGAGGACTTACTTCAAAGTTATATAAGAGTATTAGAGAAGAAAATAGTTTATGTTATGCAATTAATAGTATGTATTTAAAATATGATAAATTATTAATGGTACAAATATCTTTAGATAATTGTAATGTTAAAAAAGCAATTAGTTTAGTTAAAAAAGAATTAAAAAGTATGCAAAATGGAAACTTTAGTGAAGAAGAAGTTAGGGATGCAATAAATAATATGGTTATTTCATTAGATATGTCTTTAGATAATAATATTGCTATTTTAAATAATTATGTTTTTAATATATATGATAAATTACCTTCAATAGAAGAAAGAAAAGAATATTTTAAAAAGTTAACTAAAGAAGATATAGTAAATGTTTCTAAGAAAGTTAAGTTAAATACAATATTTACTTTAGAAGGGAGATAATTTAGATGGAAGAATTAGAATTAAAAGGATTAAATGAGAAAATATATGTTTATAAAACTAAATGTGGTCTTCCAATTTATATGTGGGTGAATGAAAAAGTTAGTAGTATGTATGCTGCTTTATCTGTTAAATATGGTTCGGTACATACTAAGTTTAAAATTGGTAAAAAAGTTTATGAAGTACCAGATGGTTTAGCACATTTTTTAGAACATATTAAATTTAATATTGATGAAGATACAACTGCTCATGATAAGTTTTATTCCCTAGGGGGCGATGCTAATGCTTTTACAACTTTTGATTATACAAGTTATATTGTTTTTGCTACAAGTAATAAAAAAGAAAATATGGAACAATTACTAGATTTTGTTTATAATCCTTATTTTACAAAGAAAAGTGTTGCTAAAGAAAAAGGAATAATTGTTGAAGAAGCTAATATGGGACTTGATGATGCATATAGTATTGTGTTTTTTCATACGTTAGCAAATACTTTGCAAAAATCTAAGTATAGATATACTATTACAGGTACTCCAGAGGATGTAAATAGTATAAGTTTGGATGATGTGAAATTGGTTTATGATGCTTTTTATCATCCAAATAATATGTTTTTAACTATAACTGGTAATTTTAATCCATATGAAATGGCAAGTATTGTAGAAAATAATTTGTCTAAGAAGGATTTTAAAGAATATTTAAATCCAGTTGTTATAAAAGAAAATGAACCTAGAAAAGTTACTACTAAATATAAGGAAGAATATATTAATTTAACTTATCCAAGAATAAAATTTTCTTGTAAAATGGATATTGGAAGGTTTAAAAATTATTCTAAATTAGAATTAAAAATACTTACTAATTTAATTTTTAATATTAATTTTGGGGCAACTTCAGATTTTAAAGATGAACTTATGGAAAAAGGTTTAATTCAAAATATGAGTATTTCTAATGATTTGTATGATGATGCTTTTGTAATTCAAATTAGTGCCACAACTAACTTTAAAGAAGAAGTAATAAAAAGAGTTAAAGAAAAGTTAAAGAATTTAGTAGTTAGTGAAATAGATTTTAAAAGAAAAAAGAATGCTACAATTGCAACATTAATTTTGGATTTTGAAGATTTAGAAAATGTTAGTTATAGAATTCAAGATGATGTTTTAAATAATGGGGGAGTTGTTACTAATTTAAAAGAAATATTAGAAAATGAAACTATAGAAGATTTAAGAAATTTAATTAGTTTATATGATTTAGATAATATGCAAATTAGTGTGTTTTTACCAAAAGAAAACCAAAAGGAATAATAACCTTTTGGCTTTTTTTAGTATTATCTGTTATAGAATTCAACGATTAATTGTTCATTGATTTCTGGATTTAATTCACTTCTTTCTGGAAGTCTTACAAATTTACCAGATAATTTCTTTTCATCCATTTCTAGAAAAGCTGGAACAGTTCTCTTTTGTTCAATTGCATCAAGGATTGCTGGATGGTTCATTGAGTTTTCTTTAACTGAAATGATGTCACCAACTTTAGTAGTGTATGAAGGAATATCTACCTTTTTACCATTTACTAAAATATGTCCATGATTAACAATTTGACGAGCACTTCTTCTAGTTCTAGCCATACCTAGACGATAAACCATGTTATCAAGTCTAGATTCAAGAAGGATAAGTAAGTTTTCCCCAGCGATACCATGCATCTTTGAAGCTTTTAGAAATACTTTGTGGAATTGTTTTTCATTAAGTCCATAAAGAATTCTTACTTTTTGTTTTTCTTGCATTTGGATACCATATTCACTAAGTTTACGACGACGATCTTGTCCATGAGCTCCTGGTGCATAAGGTCTTTTTGCTAATTCTTTGCCATTTTCTAATGTAGAAAAACCAAGTCTTCTTGATTTCTTATAAGCTGGTCCCGTATATCTTGCCATAAAATCTCCTTTCATTTTATTTGCAAAATATTTAATTTGTGCTATAACTAATAAATAGGGAGTTTGAATAATTTCTCCAAGGCAGCCCCAGATACTTTATTCCATATTGGTTCAAACACATTATTTTTAGGTATAACTCTGCCTAAATAACTTGCAAGTGTATTATATAATAAATGTATGCTTGTTGTCAAATAAAATCTGTAAATTTGCTATTATTATGTTGTTTTTAAAATAAAAAACATTCAAATGTAAAATTTTGAACGTTTCTTTTTTAGATTTCTCTCATTTTATTAGCATCTTTATAAGGATTTTTAACATCAATTTTATCTACGAATAATATGCCATTTAAATGGTCAATTTCATGTTGGAATGCAACTGCTAAATCTTCACGAGCTCGCATTGTTTTTTTGTTTCCTTCATAATCATAATATTCAATTGTTATTCTAGCATGTCTAGGAACTATTCCTTCAACTTCACGATTAACACTTAAACAGCCTTCACCTTCACCGACATAAATTAGTTCTTCACTTTGACTAATTATTTTAGGGTTAATTATGATATATTCTTCAAATGTTCCTTTTTCTTCAAGTTCGTTGGCTATTACAAATATTCTTTTTAAATGTCCAAGTTGAACAAAGGCCATACCCATTCCGGCTCTTAAATTGTATTTTTCAGCTATTTTATCATCTTGGCTCATTTCTAAGTACTTAATTGTATCTTCAGCAAGCTTTCTATCTTCCACACTTACAGGAAATGTTACTTCTTTACTTACTTGATGCAAAATTTTATGTTTTTCATCTAAAATTGTTATGTTTGGTAATTTCATATTCCTTCACCTGGAACATAGTATACCAAATTTTTGAAAAAATTGCAAAAAATGGTTAAAAAATAAAGAAAAATGCTAAAAAAATCAAAAAATGCAGGTCGTCGACAGCATTCGACATAGAATGCGTTAACTTTATGGTAGGATAGAAACCGTTTTTACCAAAAGGAGGTGATTTCATGGTAGAAACAAAAGAATTTGTATGGCTTACTAATGACTTAGTGTTTAAACATGTTTTTAGTCATAAAGAAATTACATTGGACTTTTTAAATTCATATTTAGAGTTTGTAAATACTGAGGTAAGAGTTACGGATATTTTAATTACACCGCAGAGATATGTACAAAATGACCATATTAAGTTACATGACTATTATTTAGATATTTGTGTTGTTTTATCAAATGGAGAAATAATAAATTTAGAAATGTATAATAATTTTGGTATTACTGAGTGTAAGAAAAGTTTAACTTATGCATCGATGCTTTATTCTCATCAGTTGAAAAAACAAGAAACTTATGATAATGCTAAAAAGGTTACTAGTTTAAATATCACGTCTGGTAACTATGTTGGAGTAAATGACAAACTTATAAACAAGTATGAACTTGTTAATGAAAATAACCATAAATTACTTCTTAAAGATGGCTTGGAGATACTTTTACTTCGACTTGACATTTCTGATAAAATAGAGTATTCTATAAATAAGTCAAGATGTATTAAGTGGCTAAAATTTATGAATTGTAAAACTTACGAAGAGGCTTTAAATATGGCGAAAGGAGATAAGATTTTTATGAGCACGGTAGATATTGTAAAAAGCTTTGTTAGTGACCCAGAAGTTATGAATTTGTTTGATAGAGATAAATTAAAGGAAGAGTCAGCGGAAATTCGTGGCAGAGAATATGGAATTCTTGAAGGTAAAGACCTTGGATTAAGAGAAGGTCAAAGAAAAGAAAAACTCGAAACCGCCAAGAATATGTTGAAAGAAAATTTTTCTTTTGAACAAATAAGTAAAATAACTCATTTATCAACTTCTGAAATTAAAAAGTTATTATAGCCATAAAGTGGAGATATTTTTATCTTCGCTTTTTTAGCGAATTTACAATTAATGAAATTAATTTAAGTCATAATAAATAAAAGGAAATGTTTTTTGGCATTTCCTTTAAAAATTTTATACTTAGTACCTATTTAGTTGTTATTGTTGTTCCAGCTCCAGCCAGCACCTAAAATGATTACTAAAAGAATGAATAATACAATCCAAATAGCTGCACCGATGCCATAACCACTAGTGTATCCAGCATATGTAGGAGCTCCACAAGCGCCTTGAGCACCGTATCCTCCGCCATAATAGCCGGTATTTCCATAATAATACATAATATACCTCCTTTTTGTATCTACTATAATTTATTATAAATGACGATTTTTTGACATTAAAATAACCCAAGTTTTTAAAAATTTATTTAATTTTTTAATAAATATGGTAATATTAATGTAGGTGGATAATATGCGTAAGTTATTTTCGAAGATGGATATTCCTTTATTTATAATGGTTGTATTATTTGTACTTTTTGGCTTAGTTATGATTTATAGTGCATCAAATATTACTGCTGTTGTACGTTATGGATATCAACCATATCACTTTTTTATAAGACAAGCAATATTTGTTATTGTTTCATTTTTGATAGGTTTTTTAATAGTGTTAAGATTTCCAACTAGAAATTATGGAGCATTAGCATGGCCTTTAGTTTTCTTACTTATTGGTTCTTTGGCTCTTTTATTTGTAAAAGGTAAAATTGCCGGTGGGGCTCAAAGTTGGTTTGATTTAAAATATTTTAAAGTTCAACCTAGTGAGTTTGCTAAATCAATATTAGTTATTTTTATGGCTATTTATTATAATAGATTAAATTTAAAAAAAGTTAAAAATATATATGCGTATTTTGTTCCTTTAGGTTTTGCTGCAATAGTGATTGGTTTAGTTTTCATGCAACCGGATTTAGGTAGTGCTGCCATTATTGCAGGTATTGTTTTTTTGACATTTATAAGTATTCCTGTTGTTCAAAATAATATTATGAAGTTTATTAAAATTTTTTCAGTTGTTGTTATTTTGTTAGTGATTGGATTTCTTTATTCTGGTAATGATTTTTTAAGTAGTATTCAAAAGGGCAGACTTAATTTTAAAAATCCATGTTCTAGGTATACTGAAACTACCGGTTATCAGGTTTGTAACGGATTTATTGCAATTAATAATGGTGGTTTATTTGGTGTAGGTCTTGGTAATTCTACTCAAAAATATTTGTACCTGCCAGAGTCACATACTGATTTTATATTTCCAATTATTGTTGAAGAATTGGGTCTTGTGACAGGAATAATCATTATTTTAGGTTATGCTTATATTTTATCAAGAATATTAAAAATTGCTAAGACAAGTGAAAACTTACGATGTTCAATTTTAGCGTATGGAACGTTTTGGTATTTTACTTTGCATATTTTAGTTAACTTACTTGGGGTTCTAGCTTTAATTCCTTTAACTGGGGTACCACTTCCGTTCTTAAGTTATGGTGGTTCATTTACAGTTAATGCTATTATAATGATATTTGTTGTAGAAAGAGTAAATATTGAAAATAAAATTAATAAGACAAAAAGAGAGATAAAAGCTTTATAAAAAAAATGAGAACAAAACGTCTCATTTTTCTTTTGGATAGGGGTTCATTTCATCGGTTAAACCAATTATATAATCTGCTGATACATCTAATGTATTATACAGAAAGACTTAAATTGGTACGTGATTGCAAAAATATTACTCAAAAAGAAATTGCAGATTTTTTAAATATCAAACAACAACAATATGCAAGGTTATCAGGTATTTTATTTATCCTTATTATAATAAATGTTTTTGTACATTTTAATAAAATTAATAATGATTTAGAAAAAGTTTTACAAAATAAAAAGTATAATCAAACTTTATCTATGATGCTAGAAACAGCATCAGAAAGTGGAGAATATGAAAAAACAACTGCAAGTGAATGGCCAACAGAAGGCTATGTTTTTAATACTGAATTGTCCAGATGTGAAAATGGTTCAACATTAAGTTGTGATGATGAAAATAATAGAAGTGTTATGTATATTTTGTAAAAGTTAATATAATTACTTTTACAATTAATGGTACAGAGTATAATGCTATTGAAGGAATGACTTGGGGAAAATGGGTAAATAGTGAATATAATATTGAAAAAAAATATGGGCTAGAATGCAAAGAAATAAATGGAGCTGTTATATTTAAATTAAATAGCGGTGGGTATTATGTTAGTGAAGCTTCTCTTGGCGTCTTACATGGAAATGATATTATTATAGCAAATGGTAGCTATACTCATCAAACTTCTGGTATTCCTGAAAAAATCATATGTTAATCTTGCATAAAACAAGAAATATTAGAAATACTAGAAATGGTGATGATTATGCCTAATATACATTCTAATATTTCTTTTGCTTTGGTAAATATTCCTGTTTTGTTAAATCCAATTATTAAAAATAATGATACTTCTTTTAATCAATTACATAAAAAGTGTTTAGGTAGAGTTAAATATATTAAATATTGTCCAAAATGTAAGAAAGATTTAAAAGAAAGTGATATTGTAAAAGGGTATCAGTTTGAAAAAGATAATTATTTAGTATTTAGTAAAACTGAACTTGATAATTTAAAACCAGATTGGGATAAAGAAATTGAGGTAATATCTTTTATTAAAGAAGGCAGTGTACCTCCTTGGTATTTTGAAAAAAGTTATTTTTTAAATACAGAAGGTAAATCTAAAGCATATAATTTGTTTTATGAAGCATTAAAGAAAACTAAGCGAGTAGCATTAGTTAAGACTGTGATTGGGCCAAAATTTTATTATGGAATATTAAAGTTGGTGGAAAATGGAATTATTTTAACAACTTTATATTTTGAAGAAGAAGTACGTATTCCTGAAAAAGAAATGAGTACTAAAATTACAAATAAAGAACTAGATTTGGCTATTAAATTAATTGAAAGTATGGAAGGAGTTTTTGAACCAAATAAGTATAAAGATGAATATCAAAATAGAATTAAGAAAGCTATTGATGAAAAGTTAGATGGGAAAAAGATTACAAAAACTAAAAGAAGTAATAAAAAACAAATTAATGATTTAATGAAGGCTTTAGAAAAAAGCTTGAAGGATACAAAATGAGTTTGTGGAATAAAGATGTAAGACCAATGCTTCTTGGAGAAGTTGAAGAAGTATTTGATAGTAAAGATTATTTATATGAAGTGAAATATGATGGAATAAGGGTTTTAGTTTTTGTAAGTAAGGATAAAATTGTAATTAAAAGTAGATATGGAATAGATATAACCGGTTTGTTTCCAGAAATGAGTGTTTTATGTAAGATGGTTGATTGTAATGTAATATTTGATGGAGAAATAATAATGCTTCAAAATAATAAAGTATCTTTTTCTAAGTTACAAAAAAGAATTCATTTAAAAAATAAGAAAACTATTGAGTTTTTAAGTAAGACAAATCCTGTGGTATTTATGTGTTTTGATGTAATATATGAAGATAAAGATTTAATTAATTTGAGTTTGTTAGAAAGAAAAAAGTTACTTAGTAAGTATGAAGATAATGAAGTTTTTATTAAGTGTACTTATGTAAGTGGTGAAGGTATTAAGTTATTTGATGCAATAAAAAAGTTAGATATGGAAGGGATTATTGCTAAAAAAATAGATAGTAAATATTTAGTTAATGAAAGAAGTAATAATTGGTTAAAGATTAAAAACTATAAAGTTGGAGAGTTTTTAGTAATTGGTTATATTAATAAAGATAATAGTTATGTAATTAGTTTAGTTTTAGGTAAAAAAGTAAAGAATAAATTAATTTATGTTGGAAAGGTAAGTTTAGGAAAGAAAAGAAGATTGGCAGAATTAATTATGAAAAAAACAAAAGTTAAAGCTTATATGGATGTAAATAGTAGGGATGTTATATATATAAAACCAGATGTAAAATGTATTGTTAAGTATTTAGAAGTAACTGAAAATGGACTTTTAAGGCAACCTTTTGTCCCATGAAATGTCAAAAATAAGTAAAAATGAAGAAAAAATTAATAAAAAAAGCATTTTTTTTAAATTAGTTATTGATTTTACTTAGATTTTTTGGTAGTCTTAATATGTAAGGACAATGTTCCTACAAAATATGTTTAGATAATGGGAGGTATAAATTATGTCTAAAACAGAATTAGTAGAATTAATTGCAAAAGAAGCTGGACTTTCTAAAGCTGATGCTGCTCGTGCTCTTGATGCTACAATCGCAGGTATTACTGCTGGATTAAAAAAAGATGGAAAGGTTGCTTTAGTTGGTTTCGGTACATTTAGTGCTAAAAAAAGAGCTGCTAGAGAAGGTATTAATCCATTAACTAAAGAAGCTATTAAAATTCCTGCTAAGACAGTTGCTTCATTTAAAGCTGGAAGCAAATTAAAAGACGCTTTAAATTAGTAAAATTGAAAAGTTGATTAATTTCAACTTTTTTTTAATTGGATTTTAGTGTATAATATTATTAAGGTGGTAAAATTGAAGAAAAGATTAATTTGGTTATTAGGTTTAGGCTTAACACTTGTTATTGTACCTTTTATAATAAATGTTTATAGTATATTTAGATTAATTAGTTTAATAATAGGTATTCTTTTAATAATGATTAGTTTTTGTTTAAAGAAAAAAAGAAGTATATTTTTAATAATATTAGTGCCATTAATAATATTGGTTGTATCTTTAGGGTTAGATACATTATTAGTTTATAAATTAAGATATGTACCAATATTTAGTTTACAAGTAAAAAGTAATAAAGATGTAAAAACATATAATAGTTTATTTTATAGAGTATATGATTGTAAAAAAGATTTAATTTTAGATTATGGATATAATAAAAATTATGCTTGTAGTAATGATTTACTTGAAACAATAAGTGTAAATAAGTTTTTACAAGATAATAAAGCTAGTTTTAAGGAATATAAAAATAAATTTGTGAGAATAAATGGTAAGGTTAGTAAAATAAGTGGTAATGAAGTAATAGAAATGGCAGAATATACTAAAAGTGATGATGTATTAAATGGGTATGTTAATTTTAATTTAAGTAATAGTCTTAAAGTTTTAACTAAAGATGATTTAAGTAAGTATAGAATATATGATTATATTGATGTAATTGGAAGAGTTAGTGAGTATCAAAATGGTGTTATAGAACTTATGGATGTAGTTTTAATACCAAGTGGTTTATATGATAGTTATAGCTTTGAAATAATTAATAATAATGATAATAAATTAAGTAATTTAGTAAAAGAAAAAGATTATTACTATTATAAAATAAGTTCAATTAATATAAAATATGACCAAGATAATATTTATGAATTAAGTTATGTTTTAATTGATGAGAGAATAAAATATGAAGATTTAGTTAAAAATGTAGAATTTGAAAGTATTAAAGATAAAGAAGATAAAGAAATTGCTAAGAAGTATAGTTTAGAGAAATTTAATATTTTGGAGTGTAGTAATAATAAAAAAATATTTGTAAATAAAAGTGTTAATGTAAATAGTAATATCTGTGATATGGAACTTGAATAGAGTTAAATATTAAACTGTAGTTGTGGCTTTAAAAGAAATTTTAAAAACTTGCATTTTTAGGTTGACTAGGTGCAAGTTTTTGTTGTATAATAGTTTCATATCGAGAAAAGGGGAAAGTGCCTTTGGAACATTATTTTACAAACAATCCAAATTTAAAAAGTGAGTTAAGAAAACTAACATATAATTATAAAGATGTGCATTTTGAATTTTTTAGTGATAATGGAGTATTTTCTAAAAATAAAGTAGATTTTGCATCTAAATTGTTAGTGGAAACATTCTTGGATACAACAAGGGATGATAGAGATTTTAAGATATTAGATGTTGGTTGTGGTTATGGGTTTCTAGGTATAGTTATAAGTAAGATATTAAATGTTGATATAGAGTTAGTTGATGTAAATAAAAGAGCACTTCATTTGAGTGAGAGAAATATTAAGTTAAATGAAGTAAAGGGGAGAGCTTACGAAAGTAATGCTTATGAATGTGTAAAAAATAAATATGATTATATAATTACTAATCCGCCGATTAGAGCTGGTAAAGAAACAGTGTTAAATATCTTGAAAGGAGCTAAGAATCATCTTTTAGATAATGGAGAGCTATGGTTTGTCATAAGTAAAGACCAAGGGGCTAAATCAATAAAAAAAGAGCTTGAAGAGCTTTATAATATTGAAATAATGGAAAAAAATAAAGGTTTTTATGTATTTAGAGCAAAAATAGATTGACAAATTAAGAATTAGGCTTTACAATTTTATATTGGTGGCGTATTTATTTTTTTAATAAAAACGAAGAAAAAAATAGTCTTAAAAAAAATTGTGTATGGGGTGATATCGTGGCTTATAAAGTTAAAAAATTTGGTGACTATCGTGAAAGAAGAAGTTTTTCGAAAATGAAAAACGTTTTAGAGTTGAATGATTTATTGGAAGTTCAAAAAAAATCATACAAAGAATTCTTAGAAACAGGTATCAAAGAGATATTTGAAGACTTATTTCCAGTAGAAAGTTTTACTGGTAATATTTCACTTGAATTTGGTGATTATTATTTTGATGAACCAAGATACTCTATTAAAGAAGCAAAAGAAAGAATGGTAAACTATGCTGCTCCATTAAAGGTTGAAGCACGTCTTTATATTCATGAAACTGGTGAAGTTAAAGAACAAACAATATTCCTAGGGGATATGCCTTTAATGACTGATGCAGGAACATTTATTATTAACGGGGCTGAACGTGTAATTGTATCACAATTAGTACGTAGTCCAAGTGTATATTTCAAAAAAGAAATAGATAAGAATGGACGTCACATTTTAGGTGGAGAATTAATACCTAATAAAGGAACTTGGCTAGAATATGAAACAGATGCTAGGGATGTTTTATATGTAAGAATTGATAGAACTAGAAAAGTAACTGTTACAACATTCTTAAGAGCTTTAGGTTTATCTAGTGATGAAGATATTTTAAGCGTTTTTGGTGATAATGAATATATTAAAAATACATTAGAAAAAGATTCTACTAATAATACTGATGAAGCTTTACTTGAAATATATGAAAAATTAAGACCAGGGGAACCTGCAACACTTGATTCTTCAAAGAACCAATTAATTACAAGATTTTTTGATAGATTCCGCTATGACTTAGCTAAAGTTGGACGTTATAAATTTAATAAAAAATTAAATGTGTTAGATAGATTAGAAGGTTTAACATTAGCAGAACCTTTAATTGATGGTAAGAAGACTCTTGCTAAATCTGGAGACGTTTTAACTAAAGAATTATTAGAAAAATTAAAACCTTATTTTGAAAAAGGCTTAAATGTTAAAGATATTTTAGTTAATGAAGAATTAGATGATTATAAAAGTGTTCAAACTGTTAAAGTTGTTGACCCAGAAGATAATAAGAAAACATTTAATATTATTGGTGTAGACCAAAGTGTTGATGTTAGACGTTTAACCATTCCAGATGTTTATGCATCACTTAATTATTATATAGGTTTACATAAAGGTATTGGTTTTGATGATGAAATAGATAACTTAGGAAATCGTCGTGTACGTCAAGTTGGAGAACTTATTCAAAATCAATTTAGAATTGGTATGGCTAGAATGGAAAGAGTTATTCGTGAAAGAATGACTACTCAAGAACTTGATACTGTAACTCCAAAAACATTAATTAATATTAGACCAGTTACAGCTGCTTTAAAAGAATTCTTTGGTTCTTCACAATTATCAAAATTCATGGACCAAATTAACCCAATAGCAGAACTTACTGACAAGAGACGTTTATCAAGTCTTGGACCTGGAGGTTTATCTCGTGACCGTGCAGGTATGGATGTTCGTGACGTTAATGCATCACATTATGGTCGTATTTGTCCGATTGAATCACCAGAAGGACAAAATATTGGGCTAATTACATCACTTGCTGGTTATGCTAAAATCAATGAATATGGATTTATTATGACGCCATACCATAAAGTTGTTAATGGTGTTGTTACTGATGAAGTATGTTATTTAACTGCTGATGAAGAAAAAGGACATGCTATTAGCCAAGCTGCTGTTAAATTAGATGATAATAATAAAATTATTGATGATGAAGTTGTTGCTAGATATAATGGCGATACAATTTATGTAAAAAGAGAAAAAATCGATTATGTCGATGTTGCTCCAAGTCAAGTTGTTGCTATTACTACAAGTTGTATTCCATTCCTAGAATTCGATGATGCCCATAGAACTTTGATGGGTGCCAACATGCAACGTCAAGCTGTGCCTCTACTTACTTGTGAAGCTCCAATTGTTGGAACAGGTGTTGAATGTATTGCTGCAAGAGATTCAGGTTCAACTATTGTTGCTAAAGCAGATGGTGTAGTTGAATACGCTGATGGTTTAAAAATTATAGTTAAAACTGCTGGTGGTAAAGATACATATCATTTAGCAAACTATGAAAGAAGTAATGCATCAAGTTGTATTAACCATCATCCTATTGTTAAAGCTGGAGATGTTGTAAGCCGTGGTCAAGTTATAGCGGATGGTCCATCTACTGATATGGGTGAACTAGCTCTTGGTAAAAACTTAACTGTTGCGTTCATGACATTTGAAGGTTATAACTATGAAGATGCTGTTATATTAAACGAAAGATTAGTAAAAGATGATGTTTATACATCACTTCATATATCACATTACGATATTGATTGTCGTGATACAAAACTTGGACCAGAAGAAATAACAAGAGATATTCCAAATGTTGGGGAAGATGCTCGTAAGAACCTAGATAAACATGGTATTGTTAGAATTGGTACTGAAGTTAGAGATGGTGATATTCTAGTTGGTAAAGTAACTCCAAAAGGGGTACAAGAGTTAACTAGTGAAGAAAAATTGTTACATGCAATTTTTGGTGAAAAAACTCGTGAAGTAAGAGATACATCGCTACGTGTTGAACATGGTGCTGGTGGTATAGTTCATGATGTTAAAGTTTATACTAAAGAAAATAGTGATGAACTACCTGCAGGGGTATCAAAAATTATAAGAGTATATATTATTCAAAAGAGAAAAATTCAAGTCGGAGATAAAATGTCTGGACGACATGGTAATAAAGGGGTTATTTCTTTAGTACTTCCTGAAGAAGATATGCCTTACTTACCAGATGGTAGACCAGTAGATGTTATGCTTAATCCATTAGGTGTTCCATCTCGTATGAATATCGGACAAATTCTAGAATTACATTTAGGTATGGCTGGTAAAAAGTTAGGTGTTCATTATGCTACTCCAGTATTTGATAGTGCAACTTGGGAAGATATTTCTGAAGAAATGAAAGAAGCTGGTATGGAACCAGATGGTAAAGTTGTTTTACATGATGGACGTACTGGAGAAGCTTTTGACCATAGAATTAATGTTGGTGTTATGTATATGGTTAAACTACATCACATGGTTGATGATAAATTACATGCTAGAGCAACAGGACCTTATTCACTTGTTACTCAACAACCTTTAGGTGGTAAAGCTCAATTTGGTGGACAACGTTTCGGAGAAATGGAAGTTTGGGCATTATATGCTTATGGTGCATCTCATGTGTTACAAGAAATTTTAACTGTTAAAGCCGATGATATCACAGGTCGTGTTAAAGTTTATGAATCTTTAGTTAAAGGTAAAACAATTGATCAAGCTGGTGTACCAGAATCATTCAGAGTTTTAGTTAAAGAATTCCAAGCATTAGGATTAGATGTTCAAGTTATTGATAATAATGATAATGTTGTAGAATTTAAAGACATTGAAGAAGATGAAGACGATAATGATGCATTTAGAATTGATGAAATAGATGTTACAACAAATGAACTTAATAATGAAGAAGTTGTTGAAGATAATCTAGAAGAATACAAGGATGAATTTGAAGAAGAAGAAGAAGATTTAGATAGTCTTGAATTTCCAGGAGATATCGAAGAAGATATTTTAAATGATGGGGAAGGTGAAGAATAATGATAGATGTTAGTAAATTTAAAGGTATTAAAGTTAGTATTGCATCACCAGAAAAGATACGTGCATGGTCTTATGGTGAAGTAAAAAAACCTGAAACTATTAATTACCGTACCCTTAAACCTGAAAGAGATGGTTTATTCTGTGAAAAGATTTTCGGACCAACTAAAGACTTTGAATGTTCTTGTGGTAAATATAAAAGATTAAGATATAAAAATATCATATGTGACCGTTGTGGAGTTGAAGTAACTCGTTCAAAGGTAAGAAGAGAAAGAATGGGGCACATTGAACTTGCTGCTCCTTGTTCTCACATTTGGTTCTTTAAAGGTGTTCCTTCTAAAATGGGACTTGTCCTAGATATGTCTCCAAGAGATTTGGAAGAAGTATTATATTTCGTAAGTTACGTAGTAATTGATCCAGGTAAAGCTCCTTTAGAAGTTAAACAAACTTTATCTGATAAAGAATATCGTGCTTATTATGAAAAGTATGGAAATACTTTTAAAGTAGGTATGGGTGCTGAAGCTATTAAAGAATTATTAAAACAAGTTGATATTGATAAAGAAGTTGAAGATTTAAGACGCGAACTTGAAAATACAACTGGTCAAAAGAGAATCCGTCTTGTTAAGAGACTTGATTGCTTAGTTGCTTTCCAAGAATCTGGTAATAAACCTGAATGGATGGTACTTGATGTGTTACCAGTTATTCCACCAGAATTAAGACCAATGATTCAACTTGATGGCGGTAGATTTGCAACTAGCGATTTAAATGATTTATATCGTAGAATTATCAATAGAAATAATCGTTTAAAGAAATTACTAGAACTTGGTGCTCCAACTATTATTGTTCAAAATGAAAAACGTATGCTTCAAGAAGCTGTTGACTCATTATTTGATAATGGTAGAAGAGGAAGAAGTATTACTGCAGCAAGTAATAGGCCGTTAAAGAGTTTATCTAGTATGTTGAAAGGTAAACAAGGACGTTTTCGTCAAAACTTATTAGGTAAGAGAGTTGACTATTCTGGTCGTTCAGTTATTGTTGTTGGACCAAATCTTAAAATGCACCAATGTGGTTTACCAAAAGAAATGGCTATTGAGTTATTTAAACCACATGTAATTAATGGTATTGTTGAAAGAGGTTTAGCTCACAATATTAAAGGTGCTAAAAAACTTATTGATTCTCGTGATGAATCAATCTGGGATATTGTTGAAGATGTAATTACTGAACATCCAGTACTTTTAAACAGAGCTCCAACACTACATAGACTTGGTATTCAAGCATTTGAACCAGTACTTGTTGGTGGTAAAGCTATTAGATTACATCCACTAGTTTGTGCAGGATTTAATGCCGACTTCGATGGTGACCAAATGGCTATCCATATTCCGCTTTCTGAAGAAGCAAAAGCTGAAGCTAGAATCTTAATGCTTAGTGCTAATAATATTCTAAATCCAAAAGATGGAAAACCAATTGTTACACCAAGCCAAGATATGGTACTAGGTAATTGTTATTTAACTATTGAATATGCTGGAGAACCTAATGAAGGACATGTTTATAAAAATCCTAATGAAGCTTTAATGGCATATGAAAGAAAAGAAATAACTCTACATACCAGAATTGCTATTCCAGTTAGTTCATTTAAATATAAATTATTTACTGAAGAACAAAGAGACAAATACTTAGTTACTACTGTAGGTAAAATTAAATTTAATGAAATATTACCTGATACATTCCCATATGTAGAAGAAGGTACTAAGGCTAATATTGAAGGAATTACACCAGATAAGTATTTCTTACCAATGGGTTCTAACATACCTGAAGAAATAGCTAAAATGGAACTTGTTACTCCATTTGTTCAAAAAACTTTAGGCCAATTAATTGCTCAAGTATTTAAAAGATATAAAACAACTGAAACATCTATTATGCTTGATAAATTAAAAAATTTAGGTTTCAAATATTCAACTATTGCTGGTATTACAGTATCTATTGCAGATGTTGTAAGAAGTGAAAAAAAGGGTGAAATAATTGAAGCTGCTAAAGCTAAAGTAGATAAAATTAATAAACAATATCAAAGAGGTTTAATTACTGATGGGGAAAGATATCAAAGTGTTATTGAAGTTTGGACTAAAGCAACTGATGATGTTAAGAACGAACTTAAAGCAATAAGTGAAAATGACTTTGATAATCCATTATTCATGATGATGAACAGTGGTGCTCGTGGTAAGATTTCAAACTTTACCCAACTTGCTGGTATGCGTGGTTTAATGGCAAAACCAGATGGTTCAACTGTAGAAATTCCAATTACATCATCATTTATTGAAGGCCTTTCTGTGTCTGAATTCTTCTTATCAACACACGGTTCTCGTAAAGGGGATGCCGATACTGCGCTAAGAACCGCAGACTCAGGATACTTAACAAGAAGACTTGTTGATGTTGCTCAAGATATAATCGTTAAAGAATTTGATTGTGGTACACATCAAGGGCTTGTTGTTTATGACTTATTAAATGAAAAAGATAATTCAATTATTGAACCACTTGCTGAACGTATTTTAGGTAGATACGCATCTAAGAAAATTGTTAATCCAGAAACTAAAGAAACTATTGTGGAAGCTGGTGAAATGATTAATGAAAATGCTGTCATTAAAATTACTAAAGCTGGTATTAAAAGAGTAGAAATTAGAAGTGTTCTAACATGTAAATCAAATAATGGGGTATGTCAAAAATGTTACGGACGTAATCTTGCAACTGGTAACTTAGTTGAAAAAGGTGAAGCTGTTGGTATTATGGCTGCTCAATCAATTGGTGAACCAGGTACACAACTTACCATGCGTACATTCCATACCGGTGGTGTTGCATCTGGTGATGATATTACTCAAGGTCTACCAAGAGTTGAAGAGTTGTTTGAAGCACGTATTCCAAAAGGAAAGGCTACAATTGCTGAGGTAACTGGTAAAGTTATTGGTATTGAAGAAAGCAATGGTAAACATACAATTACTATTGAAAATGAAGCTGGATGCCATGAACACGTAACTAATTACAACATGAAACTTCGTGTTGCTGTTGGTGATGAAGTTGAAGCTGGAGACAAATTAACGGAAGGTGTTATTTCACCAAAAGAATTACTTGCTGTAACTGACCCACTTACTGCACAAGAATATATCTTAAAAGAAGTTCAAAAAGTTTATAAATTACAAGGTGTTGATATTTCAGATAAACACATTGAAATCATTTGTAAACGTATGATAAATAAGGTAAGAATAACAGATGCCGGAGATTCAGACTTTGTTGAAGGTCTTGCAGTATCTCTAAGAGACTTTACAGAAGGTAATAAACCAGTTATTATGGCTGGAAAAACTCCTGCTAAAGGTAATCCAATTATGCTTGGTATTACTAAGTCTTCACTAGAAACAGATTCATTCTTATCTGCTGCATCATTCCAAGAAACAACTAGAGTGTTAACTGATGCTGCTATTCATGGTAAAGTTGATAGACTTCAAGGTCTAAAAGAAAATGTTATTATTGGTAAACTAATACCTGCTGGTACTGGTTATAGTCAATATAATAATATCAATATTGAACTTGAAAAAGCAATTTTAACTGATGATGCTCAAGAAGTGTTAGAAGAAAAACTTATGGATAATGATGATATAGCAACTGATACACAAAAAATTGTTGAAGAAGTTGTAGAAGAAGAAGTAACTAATGAAGATGCTGAATAAGCATCTTTTTTCTATAATGTTAAAATTATGTGTAAAAAAGCACTATACGCGTGAATATAGTGCTTTTTTTTTTTTTTTTTAGGTTAAAATGGGTATATAAAATAAAATATCCGTGCGTGATATTGTTATGGAGATGATGTCAAATGAAGAAAAAACATTTTATATTTTTAATAATTGCTTTAGTTTTATTGGTTGTACTTATTACAAGTTTTAATTATTTTAAAACTACAAATACTTATGTAGAAGATAATATTAATAATCAAACTAAAATTACTAAAGGAATATCCATGAATTTAGAACAAACAGCAGGGGCGGGTGATTATAAAACAGTTACTCAGAGTGGATGGCCAACAGAAGGTTATAAATTTAATACAGAATTATCAAGATGTGAAAATGGAAGTGAACTTAGTTGGGATGATACAAAAAAAGCAGTGATAGTTTCAGGTAATTTGTCAGATAAGTGTTATGTTTATTTTGATAAAGTACTAACACTAGCAAATTATGTAAAATCACAATATACAGGAACTCAAGGGGACAATTCATTATATTATCATAACTCTACATTAACTAATGGAGCAGGAGATAATTCATACAGATATGCAGGAGGAGATTACGTACTAACAGATGCAGGGAAGGCAACTGGAGCAACAATGATGATAGGATACAATAATTCAGTAACAACAGCATTAATAGATTTTTATTGTAATGGAACAAAACAATATGTAGGTTACGGATGTAGTTCATCACAAACTCATTATTATCTAATAAAGGGAGATACAACACAATATCAAACATACAATGAAGCATTAAGTGCATCAGTAGAAAAGGGGTATCTAACAAAAGATAATGTAAAGAATTTTGTGTGTTTTGGTACAGATGCCAGTCCATGCCCAACAGAAAATCTATATAGAATAATAGGAGTATTTAATAATCAAGTAAAATTAGTAAAATGGGATTATGCAAAATCAAGTTTACTAGGAACAGATGGAGATTTTTCACAAGAATACACAAGCAATTACTTTAGTGGAGAACAAGGAGAAAGCCCATCAAGTAATTCATTGTATTATTGGAATAATGATACAAAGAAAAACACATGGAGTGAAAGTAATTTAAACAAAGTAAATCTAAACACTAATTTTGTTAATAACATAGGAACCATATGGTCAAATAAAATAGCCACAACAACATGGAAAGTAGGTGGAGGTTCATATACCAATATCGTAACTTCAGTGCCAAAAACAGCATATCAATATGAAGTAGGAAGTAATGCATCAAGTACAACATATGAATCAAAAATAGGCTTAAAGTATGTAACAGATTATGAATTTGCAGCAAATCCTAATTCATGGACATTGGTAGGTTATAATTCAAGTGATGCAACAAAAGATTATAGATTTTCGAAGGGAGAAAACTGGTTGTACGGAGGAGGCTGGGATTGGACTATTTCGCGCAGTTCGGACAATTCTAACGATGCGTTCCGTGTGTACGACTATGGCCGCGTGAGCAACCTCTATGTCAGCAACTACTTTGGGGCGCGTCCGTCCTTTAGTCTTTTGTCTTCCACAACCTATGTATCAGGGTCAGGAAGTATGAGTGACCCAATAATAATTGAATAAACAATAGATATACTTGTTTAGTAAATTAAAATCACCTTTTTTCTAGGTGATTTTTTCTAATTATTATCTAAGTAATTTTCATCAACATTATCTATTACTTCATTAACTTCTTCTTCATCAACTATTTCATCATAATCATCATAATCATCTTCTACACTTATTTTTACTTTAGCATCTCCAACAATTTCTACTCCCATTTCTTTTTCAATATCTAAGTAAACGTTTCCATTTTCACATTTTACATTTGATACAGTTGGTTGTTTTAAACATCTAACAATAATTTCACTAGCACCATCCATATTAGCATCATTTCTAAGTGGTACATTTAAATTATCTGTGTAGCTAAATTTCTTGGTTGTAACAGCAGTTTTTTTATCAGAGTCATATGAGTACCATACATTTACATCAAAATTACCATTGATTGTAACACTTCCATTACTTCCTTTTACACCATTAAATGAGTGATTTATAACCCAACAACCAAGAACAGTGTTTGGTATTTCTTCTGGAGTTAATGTAAAAGAATTACTGTTAGTTTTCTTAGCTTTTCCAATGACTGCTTTAGTAACTATTTCTTTAAAACTAGACAAATTAATCACGCTCCTAATTAAGTATATGCATCTACTTTACAAAAGTACACAGGATTTGGTATACTTATTGTGGTGAGATTAAAAATGAAAGATGATTGTTTATTTTGTAAAATTGTAAGAAAGGAAGTTCCTTCAAAAATATTATATGAAGATGATGATATACTTGTTATGCTTGATGCATTTCCAGATACAGATGGACATACTTTGATTATTTCAAAAAAACACTTTGAAGATATTTATGAAGTACCAGATGAATTATTAATTAAAATGATTAGTGTTGGGAAGAAATTTACTAAAGAATTAATGTTTAAACTTGATAAGAGTGCTTCAACATTTTTAATTAATTATGGTGACTCTCAAGCTATTAAACATATTCATTTACATTTACTTCCTGATTTTATGCATAAAACACATAATTTAGATAAAGATGAAGTATATAATTTATTAAAGGATTAGTTATGGCAAGAAGAAAAAGAAAGTTTAAGAAAAATATAGTTAAATTTTTTCTAAGTATTATTTTAGTAGCTTTAGTTAGTTATTTATCTTATCAAGGATATGATTATTTCTTTGGTAAAAATACTAGTGATGTAAATGGAAGTACTAAAGTTAACAATAATAATAATAATAAACCTAGTGAAAATAAAGAACAAGTTTATAAATTGAAATTACTTGCAACTGGGGATGGGTTAATACATAGTGTTATTTATAGAACTTATTATAAAAATGGTGTTTATGATTTTAGTGATGCTGTAAAGTATGTAAAAGATATTGTTAGTGAATATGACATTGCTTATTATAATCAAGAAACACCAACTGGGGATGACTCAATTGCTTATTCAGGTTATCCAATGTTTTATACCCCGAGTGCTTATGTAGATGCCATGCGTGCAGTTGGTTTTAATACAGTATCTTTAGCATCAAACCATTCTTTAGATAAAGGAGAAAAAGGTATTTTAAATACTATTAAATATTTTAAGACTACTGATATTTTATATAGTGGTATGAGTGATTCAGAGACTGATAGAAATAATTTTATTATAAAAGAAAAAAATAATATAACTTATACGATGTTATCATATACAACTATTACAAATGGATTAAATGTTCCAGCAGGTAAGAGTTATTTATTAAATAAATATGATAAAGAACAAGTAAAAAAAGATATTGAAGCTGTTCGTGATAAAGTTGATGTTTTAATTGTGGCAATGCACTGGGGTGTTGAATATATCAATATGCCAAATGATGAAGAAAAAGAAATTGCTGAGTATTTATCATCGCTTGGAGTTGATATAGTAATAGGTAATCATCCTCATATCTTGCAACCAATAACTAAAATTGGAGATACTATTGTAATGTATTCTTTAGGTAATTTTATTTCAAATCAATATGGTGGGTCTAATGGAGATTGGAATAAACTTATTGGGTTTATGGCAACTTTAGATATAACTAAAACTGTTTCTAAAGATAATGAAGTAAACATGACTTTTGATAATCTTGGTGGGGAATTAATATTTACAAAATATAAGGGTAATCCAGTTACAACTGCAGTTCATTCAGGACATACTGTTATTCCATTTAGTAAAATGACTGATGATAGTTATTTAAAAGATTATGAAAGACTTTATAATAAATATACAGGTGTACTTAAATCTTTAGGACAAGATTTAAATATAGCTCCGATAGGTTCTAGAGCAAACTAAAAAGCTGATTTTATTCAGCTTTTTAGTTTGCTTCTTTTACTATTGGTTTAAAATTGCTAATAGCATTTACTAGTTTTGGATGTCTTATAATAAAATGAATGGTTGGGTTTTCTTCTTTAGATATAATAACAAATTTTTTGTTTACTATTGTAACTGTTATATTCTTAAATGTAAGTGATGATAATTTATTTAATTTGTAATTATGGTTCTTCTTAGAAAAAGTTTCTGTTTCTTTTAGGTGAGATAAATATTCTTCATATGTATAAGTAATTCTTTTATTATAAAAAATATCGGAAAGTAAGAGGTTAGATAAAGAGTTTTTAAATTCTTCTTTTGTTAATATATGAATATTATCTGTTATAGATGAAGTATTTAAAATATTAGTATAGTTTATTAAACATTCATTTTTATAATTTAAGATAGTATCTATGTCAGTTTTATTTAGTTTATTTCTTTTTAAAATAGAAGTAAGTAGGGTATCACTGATTGTAAAAAGGGGTAGACTTGATAAATATCTAGTTCTTGTTTCATTTATTTTATAGTAATCATTTAAAAATTTATTAAATGCTTCTTTTTCTTTATATATTTCCATTAAAGAAGAAGCTTTTTTTAATAAATTTTTAGATTTTTCTTGGTAATATTCTACTTCTTTTTTGTTATTAGTTAAATAATATTTTCCTTTGCTATGATAACCATTTATGGATTCACCGGCGAGTGCTAAAGTGTCTGATACATATGTTAGATTTTGATAAATGTTTGTTTTAATATCTTTGAAGTAATATGGTGTTATTTGACCAGTCATATAAATTGGTATCCAACTTTCAAGTCCAAGCATCATTTCATTAAAAGGGCGGTCTAAGTTATGAATTATATTTAAATGAATGCCTTTTTTTAACATGCATGCTATACCAAACATCCATTTTTTTCCAAATTCTATATCTTTAGCCAAATCTTCCATAGGCATGTCACTACACATGAAAACATTTTTATTTTTAGTTAAAACCGTTCCTTTAAAAAAGTCTAGTTCTCCTTTTTTCATTTCTTCAAGGCCATAGTAATTTTTAGTTTTAGTTATGTAAAAAGGGATGTTTGGGATTTTTAACTCATCAAATTTTATAGCTTTAATATAATCATTTAAGTTAAAATTATCTAAATTTGTTAGAAAATTTTCAATTTTATCTGTAGATAAATTTTTATTATTAATTAAAAACATTAATAATTCATCTTGTAAATTAGTTTTAGTTAAGTCATTGATGTTTAAAATATCAGTTAATTTTTTTATATCTTCTGTAGAAGTATATTTATTAGTTATGTAATTTGTAACTTTTTTAGCAAATTCAATCGGTTCACTGGGTTTAGCTTTGCTATATCTTATTCTTGATATGTGTGATGAGTCATATGATGTGTATTTTGACATGTCTTTTAAATTAATTTTTAAAACATTTATTAATTCATTTAGATTTTTACTAAAATTATCATAATTAAAATCATCTTTTTTTAAAGAATTAATTATTTCTTTTTCAATATCTTCTTTTTGATATTTGTTATTACTTAATAAAGTTAAAGCTTCGATTATTTTTTGTGTTTGAACGCTATTTATTTCTGGGGTTCTTTGATTGCTACGATATCTACTTATAACTGAGGGAGAAATATTTGTAAGTTCTGATAACTTTTTTGAACTACAATTAAATTCTTTTAGATATTTGTTTAATAAATCACTGAAATTCATAATAATAATCACCTGAAAGTATTATACTATATATAAGAGAAGTTGTCATCAAAAACAATGCATAAGTTGGCAACTTAATTGTGATATATTTATATTTAAATTATAATATAAGTAGAAAAGGAGAATAAAATATGAATAAGAAAAAAATAATTATTATTGCTTGTGCTGTAATCGCTGTTTTAGGCTTAGTTTTTGTTGCGATAAAGTTAACTGGTTCAAACAATATAAGTAATGGGGGAGTTATTAAAACTGATAAAGGTAAAGTTAAAATAGTTAAAAATGAAGTTAGTCAAATAACTTTAGAAGATTATGAAAATGATGCTCTTTCAATGAAGAAACCAAAGGGGTGGGAAGTAACTTATGGGGGAGATGGAATGTATTATACCATAAGTGTTTATGATAAAGAAAATCCTATTAATAAGATTTATTTGATGATAAAGATTCAACCACTACTTAAAAGCGATAGTGCTAAGAAAGCATGGCAAGATTATGCAGCTTTAAGTGGTACACCTTCGACATATAAAATTTATACAACTTCAGTGGTGTTAAAAAATCCAATAGTAAATGAATTTTATAGTAAGTTTAATGATATAGCAGACTTTTTAAAAGGTATTGATTCTACATATTCAACTGTTAAGTTTCCTTATTTAAATAGTTTTGAAGTAATTGAAGAATTTGAATCTAATGCATCAATGAAAAGTTATGCAATGGATAGTAAAGTTCTAAGAGCAACATTTAAGGATGAAAAAAATAATAATGGTGAAGGAATGTTTATGGCAAGTATTGTAAACTTTGGTAATGGGTATAATCTAGGAATGGATACGACTTATTATATGGTTTATGATATTTATGCAATTACTAGTGAAAAAGATAAATTTATAGATTATGAAGATATATTAACAAAATCTATTAATTCTATTGAGTTTAAAAGTTCTTATGTAAATAAAACGATTGAAAATAATAATGCTGAAACTGCTAATGCCCTTAAACTAAGTGCAAGTGTTCAAGCAGCTTTTGATTCATATATGGATGCTTGGGAAAAAAGAAGCAGTACTTATGATATAATGAGTCAAAAACAAAGTGATGCAACTTTAGGTTATGAAAGAGTTTATGATGTTGAAACTAATGAAATATATAAAGCTTATAATGGATTTACAGATGATTATAAAGGAGAAAGATATAAATCAATAAGTGAGGATATGTATACTAAAAAGACAGATGGTTATATTGAAAAAATAGGTGAATAATGAAAAATAAGAAATTATGGATAATTGTAGGTATTATAGTTTTAGTTTTATTAATAATTACTGGTATTATTTTATTTAATAAAAAAGATAATACAAAAATAGATGATAATAAAAAGACTTCTCTAGTAGAAGAAGCTGCTAAAAATAATAATAAAAGTGCTAGTGAATATAAAAAGTTTTTAGGGGGAGAGGTTTTAAATGAAAATACACTTTTTAATGAATATACTTTTATAAGTGATAATAAAGCTTATATATTTGACCCTGCAAAGTTAAAAAATGAAGATGTTAGTTATAAAAAAGTGTTAGATATTCCAGAAGATTTAAAAATAGTTAGTATTGGTATTCCTTATGGAGCTGATATTCATTTTATAACAAGTGATGATGTTTATTATAGAATTGAAGATACTAATGTAGATAATGAAATTAAAAGTGGTTATAATATGTTTCAAAATGCAACATATGAGTTAAAGAAGTTTTATGATTCATATACTAAAGAAACATATGGTGAAAAATTAGATTACGACTTGATATTTAATATGCATATGGTTAAAGATAATGTTATTTATAAGTTGAGTGTTCCATGGTATGATTTTATTAATAAAAAGGATTATGGTTTTTCTAAAACTAAAGTTGATGGTAATTATGTGGGAGAAAAAATATTAAATGTTTACAATGATAGAATTATTAGAACTGATAAAGCTTTTTATGAAATCGTTGATTATTATAAAGATGGAGAAAGAACAACAGGAACATTAAAAATGAAAATGTTGTCTAAATATTACGATGAAGTTTTAACGTTTACGTATGAATATGTAATTTTAAAAGATTATACTTTGATACCAATTAAAGATACATTTGTAAATCGTGATAAAAAGTATGTTGAATATAATTATAAAGATTGTTTTGAAGAAGAAATAAAGGATTTCACAGAATAGGAGAGAGAACATGAAAAAAATAATTTTAACAATAATTTTAGCTTTTGCAGTTATGTTTAATGTTAAGGCATTAGAAAAAAATGAAGTCACATTAAATTTTAAAGGTGGAATTATTCATGATGGGTATGTAGAATATAGTAAAATAGCAAATGTTCAAGTTTTTAAAGATGATAATTTAGTTGTTGATATTTCAAATAATATGGTAATTGATTTAAATGAAGCGGATTATAAGTTTGTTATTGAAGAAATTCAAGGTGAAAATGTGGGAGTTACAAAACCTGGAGCAGTAAAATTAAAAATTAATAATTGGTATTATCCTATTACTAAATCGATAGTAGAAGGAACAAAACCTACATTTAAATTGGAACCAAGTAAATTTAATGGAATGTTAGATATTAAATTTGAAAGAGCGAGTATTGCTATTAATACAACCGTTAAAAATATATATAATGATATATCATCAAAAGGAGTAATAGATTTATCTAATGGACAAGAATATTTAATAGATTTTTCAAAAACTGATGAGTTAACGGAAGGATTAAAATCATTTGCAGATTTAGAAAAAACACTATTTTACAAAAAAAGCAACAATGGTTTGTTAGTAACAGAAAATGAAAATGAAGCTGTTATAAAGATAGTTGGGAAAAAGTCTGAAAATAAAGTGGTATTAACTGCAGTAAATGTTGGAAATAAAGAAAGTGAAGTTTTTAAAGGGTTTCATACTCAATACACAGGTTCTGCATTAAATTATGAAAGTACTGTTGATGGAATTATATTTGAAACAAGATATGATTATTATACTAGATGTAAATATGAGTTTACATTCAAATATGTAAATAATGGAAATACTTCTAAAGAATATGAATTTCTTGAGGGTGAAAATCAAAAATATACTTTAAATAAAGATAGTAATATGACATTTAGGATTGATGCTAATTATAGTTTATTTGATAAAGTATATATTGATAATGAGTTAGTTGATATAAGTAATTATAAAGTTACTGAAGGAAGTACAATTATAACATTTAATAATGAATTTGTAAGTAAGTTAAGTGTTGGTAAACATACATTAAAAGTTATGTTTAGTAATGGAGAAGCAAGTACAGAATTTAGTGTAGTAAAAGAAGTGGTTGAAAATCCAAAAACAATTGATAATATTGAAAAATATATTGCTATTGGAATTGTTGCCGTAATTGGTGTTGTTGGATGTGTTTTAATTATTAAAAAAGAAAAGTAAAAATCTTTACAATGTTTCTTTAATATGGTATGATTAACTTGAGTATATGAGTTAAGTAGTGGTTAATGAAAGGAAATTATAATGCCAAAACATGTATCAAGTCATGCTAAAAAAAGATTAATGGAACGAGTAGGAATTAAAAGCGATTATGGAACTTTATTAAATAGTATAAAAAAGTATGGAAAAACAAAGAAGAATTTTCGAGGGGAATTTTATAAATATTTAAATTCTAAAGATCGAGGTAAAACCATAAAGGTATTTAATGATTGTATATATATTTTTTCTAAAAGTAAAAAAAGACTTATAACAACGTATAAAGTTCCTAAAAGTTATTTGCCTATTTCAAAATATGAAATTGATAATTCAGTGTTTATGATGTTGTGTGAAATAAGAAAAACACATGGTTATGAAATAAAGATTATTTTAAAAAATAATTTAGAATTGGTGGGTTATGTTGTATCAAGTAAACGTATACCATCTGATGTAATTGCTATAAGTTTAAAAAATGGGAAAAATGTTAATATTAATGCTAAAGATATAGTTAATTTTGAATATGTTATTGAAGAAAAAGAGTCTGTTATACAATAAGTGTAGCAGTTTTTCTTTTGACATGATATAATAAATATATCTAGGAAAGTGATATAATGAAAAAACAAGTAAAAATAATTATATTTGTTGTAATATTATTAGTTATAGTAATTGGAATTGTTACAATAGTAAATAATAATAATAATAAAGAAAGAAGAGTAAATGATTATTGTAATAAGTATGGTTTATATGGAAATTTTGTTTATAATAATAAAATAGAAATAAAAAATATAGTTAATTGTAGTGATGTTAATTTAACTAAATATAAGAAAATAAATGGAACACTTTTCTTAAAAGAGGATAATGCTATTAATATAATAGATAGTTTAGAATATAATGAAGATAAAGTTATAACCTTAGAATATTTTTTAAAAAATAATAGTTTTAAAATGGATAATTTCTTAGATAAATGTTATAGTTATAAAGATAATTTATATATAGAAGTGAAAGTTGAAACGATAGATGATAAAATAGAGATGTATGAAATACCTATTTTATATGATGGAAAATGTAAGTAAAGTTTTTAAAAGTTATTAAAATATACTAGTAAAATAGTATATTTTTTGATAGAATAATTTTAGAAAGTAGTGTGATAATTATGTTTTTAGGAGAAAATCCAATTCATATTGAAGTAGAAAATAAAAATGATATTGCTAAGGTAGTACTTATGCCTGGGGACCCTTTGCGTGCTAAGTATATTGCTGAGAATTTTTTGGAAAATGCTAAATGTGTTACGAGTGTACGTAATATGTTAGGGTTTACTGGAACTTATAAAGGTGTTCCTGTTACTGTTATGGGAAGTGGAATGGGTATGCCTAGTATGGGTATTTATTCTTTTGAATTATTTCACTTTTTTGATGTTCAAAAAATAATTAGAATTGGTACTTGTGGTGCAGTAAGTCCAAAAGCTAATATAAATGATATGCTTTTAAGTGAAAGTGTTTATAGTGAGTCAAATTTTGCATATACTTTTAATAATTATCGTGAGAGAGTAGTTGTGGCGGATGAAGAGTTAAATAATTCTGTTATGATGGCTGCAAGTGAACTGGGATTAAATGATAAATTACATAAAGGAATGCTTACCACAATGGATGTTTTTGGTCCTTATATAGATTTTGAAAGAGTGCTTTCAAGAATCCCTAAAGAATATGAAGTTTTAGGAGAAGAAATGGAAGCTTTTGGTCTTATTCATGTTGCTAATAGTATGGGAAGACGTGCTACAGCTATAGCAACAGTCGTTGACTCAAAATTTAGTGATGTTGTTTTATCTATTGAAGAGCGACAAACATCTTTAAATAATATGATAAAATTAGCATTAGAAGCAATAATAAAATAAAAAGAGGGTGAAAAAGTGCAAACAATAAATGAAGAAATATTTAGAGCTTATGATATTAGAGGAACATATCCCACAACAATAAATGAGCAAGTGGCTTTTACAATTGGTAAAAGTTATGGTTCTTACTTACAAGAAAAGTATAATAAAAATACCTGTATTGTTTCTCATGATAATAGATTATCTAGTGAGACATTGACTCAAAACCTTATTAAAGGTTTAGTTTCTAGTGGAATAAATATTATTTCTTTAGGGTTTACTACAACACCGATGAATTATTATGCGAGATATTTAAATCAAATGCCAGGAATAATGGTAACAGCTTCACATAATCCTAAAGATGATAATGGTTTTAAAATGTCTTTTGATGGCATGATTAATGCTCGTGGAGATATGATTGAAGATTTTAAAAAGTATACTTATGCGGGTGTATTTAAAAATGGACAAGGAAGAATTACTAATACAAATATTACTGATAAGTATTTAGAATATTTAAAATTTTCAATTAAGTATGGTAAAAATAAAAGAAAAGTTGTAATAGATGCTGGTAATGGAGCAACAACTCATATAATTAGAAAAGTATTTGATAATGCTTTTTGTCATCCGATATATATAAATGATATTTCTGATGGTAGTTTTCCAAATCATCATCCAGACCCTGCAGTACCTGAAAATATGGTTCAACTTCAAAGAGCTGTTAAAGAAAATAAAGCAGATTTTGGGGTGGCTTATGATGGTGATGGTGATAGAATTGGTGTTGTTATGGAAAATGGTGAATTAATGCCAATTGAATTTTTAATGCTTTTATATATTAAAGATATGTTTAATAATGTTTCTAATAAAACTTTTCTTTATGATGTAAAATGTTCTAAATCTATGGAAGATATGATTAACTTATGGGGAGGAAAAGCCTTATTATATAGAACTGGAGCATCATATACAGAGTTTAAAACTCATGAAGATAATCTTCCTTTTGGGGGAGAATATTCAGGTCATCTTTATTTTAGAGACCGTGATGCTGATTGTGCTAGTGCTATATACGCATCTTTAAGATTATTGGAAATACTTAGTAAAACAAGTGAAAAATTAAGTAAGTTAGTTAAAGATTTTCCTAGATATTATAGTACTTCAGAGATAAAAATACCTTGTAGTGATAATATTAAATTTAATGTTGTTGAACAAGTTAAAAATTATGCTAAAAAAATGAATTATCCAATAAATGATATTGATGGGGTAAGAATTACTTATACAAATGGTTGGGTTTTAGTAAGAGCAAGTAATACAGGACCCAATATAACTTTTAGAGCAGAAGCAACTAGTGAACAAGGAGTTATTTTGTTACAAAATATATATTTACCAATGATAGATGAATTCAAAAAGTAACAATGTTAAATTATTGTTACTTTTTGTCAAAAATCTATTTACAAGATTGGGCTTATATAGTATAATGTTAATACGTCAGCAAAAAAAATCATAAATTTTACAAAAACTATTGCAAATTATTAAAAAATAGTGTAAAATGAAAAAGGTTTTGTTAGTGGGCTTGTAGCTCAGCTGGTTAGAGCGCACGCCTGATAAGCGTGAGGTCGGAGGTTCAAGTCCCCCCAGGCCCACCATTAATATGGCCCGTTGGTGAAGCGGTTTAACACACATGCCTTTCACGCATGCATACATGGGTTCAAATCCCGTACGGGTCACCATTTAGTTAATAATCCTCGATTTTTCGAGGTTTTTATTTTGTCAAACACACTTTTGAAGCTTTAAAATGAAGACTTAGAAAAATTCTAATTTCGTGTTTGAGGTTTTTCTTAGATGTATTCTATGTTCCAAACCTTTACACATTGCAGTGGTATGGGATTTTTTAATAATAAAAGGACAGCTCTTATATAAGAACTATCCTCACTGGGTCGTATAGACCATTAATTCAACAAATGGGGTGCAAAGACCCTTTGTTGAATTAATTGTAAATTATTTTCCACTGGATGTCAAGATAAAATTTTTTAATTTTTCTACAAAAAAAACTTCCAAATAAGGAAGTTTTAAATTGCTTAAATGGCGGAGCAGAGAGGATTTGAACCTCCGCGCCAGCATTCGCCGACCTAAATCCTTAGCAGGGATCCCTCTTCAGCCTCTTGAGTACTGCTCCATAAGCTACCTCTATATTTTAATATAAAAGTAGTCACTTGTCAATTAGCTAATGCAAATATTTTCAATATTATCAATAAAATCTTGCATTACGGTTAAATAATCATCAGTATTATCAGTATCAATGTTAATCATAGACTTAACATCGATGGTTTTTGCTTTATAATCATTTACAATAGAATTGATATTATCAGTATAATTGTTATCTAAAACGAATATTGTTGTATATGTTTCTTTCTTGAAATTATTTTTTATAGAATTAAGTGTTCCTTCTGTTAAAGTTTCTTCATCTAGTGAGACAATATTAAACCCATAGTTTTCTAAAAATTTAAATACATTGTCACTTACTACTAAGGTGTTTGTTCCTTTTGATTGTGCTTCCTTACCAATAGCTCTTAAATCTGCATCTTTTAGTGAAAGTATTTCTGATAGCTCTTGATATTTTTTTTCAACATAATCAGAAATTATTTGACTTTCTAAATATTCTTTTAAATAATCTTTAATATTCTTAGCAAGCATTAAATAATTATTTGGGCTCATCCATAATTCTTTAACTCCGTTTTTATAAGATAGACCATTTGATACATCAATTATTAGTAAATTCTTGTTTTTATTAATAAGATTTTTAGCAATTGTTTTTTCATTACTTAAACCATTATAAATAAATAGGTCTGATTTGGCATATTTTTTTATTTGTTTATCAGTAAGTTCATAATTAAAAACATCTGCACCGCTTGGATAGATACTTTCTATTGTACCGTAGTCTTTATACATAAATTCTGTTAAATACTTAACTGGATAGATAGTAGTATAAATAGTGGCATTTTCTAAATTATCCTTTTTTAAACTACATCCTGTTAGTAAAAATGTACTTAATATTATTAAAAATAGTTTTTTCATATTGTTTTTCCTTCCTTTTTTATCTCATCATGACCATATTTTCCAAAAGGATTACATCTAAGTATTCTTTTTATTCCTAATCTTAATCCTTTAAATAAGCCATATTCATTTAGGGCATCAATCATATACTGGCTGCATGTCGGTGTAAATCTACACATTGAATGAGCATGAGTAGGGGTAACTTGATAAGCTCTGATTAAATAAATTAGTAATTTTTTTATAAATATCACCCTTTAATAATTTTACTATATAATTATTCATTTGTAAATGTTTTCATAGTGGAAAAAATTTGCTATAATGTTAATGGGTAAGTAGTAAATATAGTATTAAATGGCTGAAAATGTAAAGGTTTTGTAAAAAAACAAGACTTTTAGTTAAAAATTTGATACAATTAAAAGAGAAATGGATATGGTTTTATGGAATATTTAAAAAAAATGGGTATTGAAATTAAGAATAAGAAGTTATTGGAGACAGCTTTAACACATAGTAGTTATTCAAATGAACATAATTGTGAAAACTATGAAAGATTAGAGTATTTAGGTGATGCTATTTTAGAAGCTGTCACTAGTAATTATTTGTTTTTGAATACTAATTTTAGTGAAGGCGAGATGACTAAGACACGTGCTAACTTTGTTTGTGAAAAAGCCTTAGCTACTTATTCTAAAAATTTAGGTATTGATAAATATATAAGACTTGGACAAGGACAAATGCATTTTTTGAATGATACAATTATTGCTGATGTATTTGAAGCTGTAGCTGCAGCAATATACTTGGACCAAGGTTGGGACGTTGTTAAAAAATATTTGATGGATATAATTGTACCTTATATAAATAAAGGTTGTGATTTTAATACTGATTATAAAACTAAATTACAAGAAGCAGTACAAACTAGTAAGAAGTCTTTAGAATATGTTTTAGTTCGTGAGTTTGGAAATTCTCATGATAAAACATTTGAAATGGCTGTTAAAATAGATAATATTATATATGGAAAGGGAATTGGCAAAAGCAAGAAGGAAGCTGAACAAAATGCGGCTTTAGATGCTTTAAACAAAAGTGCGGTGAAATAAATGTATTTAAAGAGTATAAGAGCTCAGGGGTTTAAGTCTTTCGCAGATAAATTGGATTTGGAAATTAATCCGGGGATAACAGGAATAGTTGGTCCGAATGGTTCAGGTAAAAGTAATATTGTTGATGCTGTTAGATGGGTTTTAGGGGAACAATCTGTTAGGTCTTTGCGTGGTCAAAATAATATGACAGATTGTATCTTTAGTGGTAGTGAGTCAAGAGAAGCTCAAAAAAGAGCTATGGTTGCTTTAGTTTTTGATAATAGTGACCATTATTTGCATAGTGATTTTAAAGAAGTTGAAATAAAAAGAATTGTTTATTCAACTGGGGAAAATGAGTATTATATTAACAATTCAAGGGTTAGACTTAAAGATATAACGGATATGTTTATTGACTCTGGAGCAGGTGCAAATGCTTTTAATATCATTAGTCAAGGAAATGTTACAGATATAGTAAATTCTAAATCTAGTGATAGAAGAGTTATATTTGAAAGTGCTGCAGGAGTATTAAAATATAAAAAACGTAAGGAAGAAAGTTTAAAGAAGTTAGAGAGAACTGAAGAAAACTTAATGCGTATTAAACTAGTCATTGATGAGTTATCTAAAACGGTTCTACCTTTAAAAGAACAAAGTGTTGTTGCTAAGAAGTATCTTGATATAAAAGGAGAACTAGAAAGTATAGATGTAGCATTAATTGCTAAAGATATAACTGATTTAAATTTAGAATATTCTAAAGTTAGTGAAGAAGTAAAAGCATTAAAAGAAAAATTGATTACTTTAAAAGATAATGTCGGAGATACAAGGTTAGAAAAACTAAGATTAAGAAATATAGAGCTTGAAGAAGTAGTTAATAAGAAAAAGGAAGAATTACTTAAAATAACTGAAGATATAAGTAATTTAAATGGTGAAAAGAAGTTAACTTTAGAAAGAAAGAAATATGAAGCAAGTAAGGAAGTTATTGATGATAATTTAATTAAGTTAAAAGAAAGTGAACTTAATGTAAATAAGAATATTACTGTTTTAGAAAGAGAAATATTAGATATTGAAGCAAGTGTTAATGACCAAAGAGAAAAAAGTGAAGAAGTAAAAAATAAATTATTGGTAATAAAGGTTAAGAAAAGTACATCTTCTAATGCCTTAATGGAAGCTAATAAAGCTAAGTTCTTGTTAGAAAATAAAATTGAAATATTAGAAAATAATATTTTAAGTGCTGAAGCTGCTCCAGTAAGTGTTAGAAATATTTTAAATAATCCAAGAATACATGGTGTTCATAATACAATTGGTAAATTATTAGATATACCTGAAAAATATGTGATAGCAACTGATATAGCATTAGGGGCTAGTAGTAATTATTTAGTTGTAGATGATGATAATGTTGCATTAAGTGCCATAGATTTCTTAAAAGAAAGAAAGTTAGGAAGAGCAACATTTTATCCATTAAATGTTATTAAATCTAAATATGTAAGTAGTGATATTATTAATGATATTAAGAATATTAATGGTTATATTGGAGTTTTAAGTGATTTAGTGAGATATGATAAAAAATATAAAAATATTGTTGAAAATAGACTAGGTCAAGTAATTGTTGTTGATAATGAAAGAACATTAAATATAATAGGTAAGTTAATAAATTATAAATATGTTGTTGTATCATTAGATGGAGAAATACTTCATGTTGGTGGTTCTATTACTGGTGGTACTAGTAAGAAAAATTCAATGTTAAATGAAAAGAATGAGTTAAATAAATTAAAAAATGATTTACAAAAATTAGATATTAAAATAAAAGAATTAACTGAAGAAGTAAATAATTTAAGTGAAGATACATTGGAACTTGAAGAAAGAGAAAATGTATTAAATAAATATATTGTTTTATTAAATGAAGAGTTGTTTAATAAAAGAACTAATTTAAGTAGATTAAATGAAGAACATAAAAGTATTTTAAGTGAACTTGATGGTATTAATGATTTAAAGAGTAATAAATTAGATGAACATTTAGTTAATTTAATGGAAAGTATAAATAATTTAGTTAAGAGTAAAGAAATAATAGAAAAAGATATTAAAGTAATAAGTAAAGAAAAGATAGAAGTAAATGATGAAATAAATATCTTAGATAAAAAACTTAGAGATAATAATAGTAGTTATAACTTAGTTAATAATGAACTAAAGAATAAAGAAGTTGTTAGTGGTAAGCTAGAAGTTAAGTTAGATAATTTATTAGAAGAATTAAATAATAGTTATAATTTAACATATGAGTCTGCGTGTGGTAATTATAATTTAGAAATGGATGCTGATATAGCAAGAGAACATGTAAAGAATTTAAAGAAAGAATTAGCTAGTTTAGGTAATGTAAATGTTGGTGCTATTGATGAATATGAAAGAATTTCTAAAAGATATGAATTTTTAAATAGTCAAAAGTATGATTTAGAAAGTGCATCTGGAGAACTAAAAGATATTATTAGGGAAATGGATGATATTATGATAGATAAGTTTAAAAATTCATTTGATAGTATAAGTAAAGAATTTAGTAAGATATTTAAAATGATGTTTAAAGGTGGAAAAGGAGAGTTATTTTTAAGTAATCCAGATGATTTACTTAATACAGGTATTGATATTTTAGCTATACCTCCAGGAAAGAAGATTAATTCACCATTATCTTTAAGTGGAGGAGAAAAAGCTTTAACTGCCATATGTTTATTATTTGCAATGCTTGAAGTTAAGCCATCTCCATTTGTTATTTTAGATGAAGCTGAAGCTGCTTTAGATGAAGTAAATGTGGATATGTTTGGTAAATATTTAAGTGAAGAAAAATCTAGAAGTCAATTTATTGTTATAACCCATAAAAAGAGAATGATGGAATATGCAGATTCATTATATGGAATAACAATGCAAGAATCTGGAGTAAGTAAGATAGTTAGTGCTAAATTAGAAAGTTAAATTATGTAAAGTTTTTAAATATTGTTTATATTATTTTAAAAATATGATAAAATTATTTTAAGGAGGAATGAATTATGAAATGGTGGATGATATTAATAATTGTTGGAATTTTAATCGTTTTTTGGGCAATTAGTGTATATAACAAATTAATAGCTTTAAGAAATAGAGTTAAAGATCAATGGGCACAAATTGATGTTCAATTAAAAAGAAGATTTGATTTAATACCAAATTTAGTTGAAACTGTTAAAGGTTATACAAAACATGAATCTGAAACTTTAGAAGCAGTAATTAAGGCTCGTAATACTTATGTATCTGCGACTTTACCTGAAGACCAAATGAAAGCTGATGGAGAATTAACTAAAGCAATTTCTAAATTATTTGCTTTAACTGAAAGCTATCCAGAATTAAAAGCAAATACTAATTTCCAAGCTTTACAACAAGAACTTACTGAAACTGAAAGTAAAATTGCTAGTGCTAGACAATTTTATAATGATACTGTAATGGTTTATAATAATAAAGTAGATATGGTACCAAGTAATATTATTGCAAGTTTATTTAGGTTTGAAAAAGAAGCTTTCTTTGAAGCAAATGAAACAGAACGACAAAATGTTCAAGTTAAGTTCTAAAAGACGTTTTGAACGTCTTTTTTTAAGAGAAAGGTTGAGTTATGAAAAAGATATTAATTGCTATTATAACATTTTTATGTTTGCCAATCTATTGTTTAGCTGCAGATTATGATATAAAACATTTTTATATTGATGCAACATTAAAAGAAAATGGAGACATGGAAGTAGCAGAATTAATTGTGTTGGATGGAACATTTAATGGTTATGAAAGAGATATAGTTTATGAAAGTGATTATAGTAATTATAATGCAAGTAATATAGAAAATTTAAGTATAAGTGCTAAATATGTAAGCAGTGTTTCTTTTGATACTTTTAATGAAGTTTTTGATACTTTTAGTGAAGTAGATTATGCTAATAATGGTACTATGAGTAAATATGTTTTAACTAATTTAGGTAATGGTTTAAGAGTTAGAATGTATTATGCTACAGATAATGATAAAACAGGGTTTTTAATTAAATATACATTAAAAGATGTTGGTATTTCTCATAGTGATGTAGTTGAATATTATTGGAATTTTATTGGTGATCTTTTTGAAGATGATATTAGAGATTTACAAATTAGAGTTAATTATCCAACTAAAATGAATGAAAATGACTTTAGTTGGTGGTTTCATGGCCCCCTTACTGGGAATTCAGAAATTGTAGAAGTTAATCCTAATTATACTAGTGTTCTTGCAAGTGTTAAGAAAGTATCATCATATGAAGCTGTTGACTTTAGAACTGTTACACCAAAAAGTGGTTTTGATGAAAGTTTATTTTTAAAAACTGATAATGATAGTGTAAGAGAAAGTATTATAGAACATGAAGATGATATTGTAGCAAAAGATTTAGAAACAATAAAAAGAAATAGAGTGTTATTTTATACATTTGAAGGTTTATCTGTTGGTTATTATATAATTTTATTATTTGTATGGATTTATGTATATAAAAAATATGATAAAGAAAGAAAACCTAAGTTTAATTTAGAGTATAATAGAGAGTTTATTGATGATTATAATGTGGAAGTAGTAGATTATTTAATGAATAATACAATTACTCCGAATGCTATGAGTGCATCAATTATGAATTTAATATATAAGAAAAATATTAAAGCTGAAAAAATAGAAGGAGAAAAGAATAGTTATAAGTTTACATTATTAAATAGAGATAATTTAAATGAAACTGAAAATTGTTTAGTAGATTTTCTATTTGATAAAGTTGGTTTTAAAAATGAATTTACAACTAAAGATTTAAAGAAATATGCTAGTTCTACTAAAACTTGTGATAAATTTATGAGTAGTTATACTAAATGGAAGAATAAAGTTTTAGAAGATGGTAAAAATCAAGGCTTTTATGATAATTTATCAGGTAAATTTGTTTATGGATTTATAATGTTACTTGTGGCATTTATAATTTATTTTATGGGTGCTGTAGTATTTAATGTTGAATTTTTACTTATACATACTTTAATATTTGCAAGTATTATATTTATAATTTATATTGGACTTATTAGAAGAAAGAGTGAAAAAGGAATAGAAGATTACACAAAATGGAATGCTTTTAAAAGATTCTTAAATGATTTTGGAACCTTTGATACAAAAGAGTTACCTGAAATCATTTTGTGGGAAAGATATTTAGTTTATGCAACTGTATTTGGTTTAGCAGATAAAGTTGAAAAAGCAATGAATGTTAAAATAAAAGAAATAAATGTAGATGATATGTATAGTGGTGGTACTTATATTTTTATTAATAATTATGATTTAACATCAAGTATTAATCATTCAATTAATCAAGCTTATCAAGGGGCTCAAACTACAATAACCAGAGAAAGTGTTAGTGCATCAGGTGGTTCTTTCGGAGGACATGGTGGAGGATTTTCTTCTGGTGGCGGCTTTGGTGGCGGAGGCGGAGGCGGCCGAGGCTTCTAAAATAAAACTTAATGAAAAACGTCAAAGTAGTTATTAATCCAAATTTTCGCACTCTTGACAAAAGTTTGCGAGTTATGTTAAGATTAATTTGTGATTTAGTATAGAAAGTAAATCTTTCTATACACATACATCACCTGGCTTTTAAAAAAAAAGCTTGTATGTGGTAACATCCGATGTGGATGTTACCATTTTTTTTGTTGACTTACAAATATTTGTTTGGTATAATAAATTTAGAAAAATAACAAATAGTTGTTGGCTAATTTAGAAATTTGTTATATAATTAATTTAGTGTGTAAGGTGGTGTTTGAAATTGAATATAGGAATAGATATAGATAATACATTAACAAATACAAGTATTGTTTCAAATGCCTTAGTTAAAGAAGATAAATTGTATCATGGTGTCTTAGATTATCATGATTTAAATAAAGAAGAAGCCAAAGATTTTTTATCTAAATACTTAGAACAAGTGGTTTGGAATATAGATATTAAAGATGATGCACTAGAAGTTTTAAAATATTGGAAAAATAAAGGATATAAGTTAATCTTTATTACTGCCAGAGGGGTAGAAGAGACAAATAATAAAAGTAATATTAAATCTATATATTTAACAAGTCTTTATTTTATAAGTAAGGGTATTACTTTTGATGAATTGGTATTTTTTCAAGAAAATAAAGGTATTACATGTAAAAAATATAATCTCGATTTATTTATAGATGATAAAGAAAGAGTTTTAGATGATGTAAAAAAAGCAGGCATTAAAACTTTAAGAATAACAGATGATAAAGAAAGTAAACATGATATAGTACATAATTGGCTAGAAATCAAAGATTATGTAGATAGTTTGGGGGTATAAAAATGGATGAAAGATTAATAGATGCAAATCCAACATATGAAGATATATTTGATAGAAATATTAGACCAGAATATCTTGAAGAATATGTTGGTCAAGAAAAAATTAAAGCAAATTTAAAAGTATTTATTGAAGCAGCTAAAATGAGAGATGAACCACTAGATCATGTGCTTTTATATGGTCCTCCAGGATTAGGTAAAACAACACTTGCTCATATAATTGCCAATGAACTTGGCAGTAATTTAAAAACTGCAACAGGTCCAGCGATTGAAAAAAGTGGAGATTTAGCAGCTATTCTTTCAACACTTGAACCAGGTGATGTATTATTTATTGATGAAATCCACCGAATTCCTTCATTTGTTGAAGAAATACTTTATTCAGCGATGGAAGATTTTACTATAAATGTTGTAATTGGTGCTGAAGGTAAAAGTAGGTCTGTTAAAATTGATTTGCCACCATTTACATTGGTTGGGGCAACAACTAGAGCAGGTGATTTATCAAGTCCTTTGCGAGACAGATTTGGTATTGTAAACAAATTAGAATTTTACACAAATGAAGAACTTGCTAATATTGTTAAAAGAACGAGTAAAGTTATGAGTATGAATATTACTGATGAAGCTGCCCTTGAACTAGCTAAAAGAAGTCGAAAAACTCCTAGAATTGCCAATCGTTTATTTAAAAGAGTACGCGATTTTGCTTTAGTTGAAGGTGATGGTTTAATTGATTTAGATATCACCTTAAAAGCTTTAGATAGATTAAATGTTGATGCTTATGGTTTAGATAATATAGATATTGAGTATTTAGAGGCACTGATTAATAAATTTAATGGCGGTCCAGTTGGAGTTGAAACGATATCTACGGCGATTGGAGAAGAAATTTCAACAATTGAAGATGTTGTGGAACCATTTTTGTTACAAGAAGGTTTTATTAAAAGAACAAGAAGTGGAAGAGTTGCAACGGAATTTGCATATAAACATTTAGGTATAGACCACAACATGTCTTTGTTTTAGGAGGGTAAAAATGATTTTAGATGGAAAAAAGTTAAGAGATGAACTATTAGTGCAATATAAAGAAAAAATAAAAGAAGAAAAGTTAAATATAACTTTAGCCATTATTTTAGTAGGAAATAATGAAGCGAGTAAACTTTATATTAAAAATAAAGAAAAGTATTGTACTGAAGTTGGAATAAAAGTAGATAAATATTTATTAGATGAAGATACTAGTGAAGAAGTTCTAATTAATTTAATTAAAGACTTAAATGAAGATGAAAAGATAACAGGAATTATTTTACAAAGTCCTGTTCCAGATGGAATAGATTTTGATAAATGTAGTGGAATGATTTTACCAAGTAAAGATGTTGATGGTTTTACAAAAGATAATGTTTATAATTTATACTTAAATAAAAAAAGTATTTTACCATGTACTGTTAAAGGTATTATAAAATTATTAGAATATTATAATATTGAAATTAATGGTAAAAATGTTGCTATTATTGGTCGTGGTAATATTGTAGGAAAACCATTAGCGATGGCTTTAGAAAATAGAAATGCCACAGTTAGTTTACTACATAGTAAAACTAAAGATTTAAAAATGTTTACTAAAGATGCTGATATAGTTGTAGTTGCTTGCGGAATACCTAAATTACTAAAAAAAGAAATGATTAAAGAAGGCTCGGTTGTAATTGATGTTGGTATTTCCAGAGTGGATGGTAAAATTGTGGGGGATATCGATTTTGATAATATTAAAGATATTGCTTTATTTGTTACACCAAATCCGGGTGGAATTGGTCCGATGACTATAGCAATGATTATAGATAATTTAATAGAAATGGGTGAAGTAAATGAATAAAATTATAGAAGAAACATTAAGAAAAGAAAGAAAAAGACAAGAAGAAAATATTGAACTAATTGCTAGTGAAAATTATGTATCCAATGATATATTGAAGTTACAAGGTAGCATTTTAACTAATAAATATGCTGAAGGATATCCAGGTAAAAGATATTATGGCGGTTGTGAAAATGTTGATGTTATTGAAGAACTTGCCATAAATTATGCAAAAAGTTTATTTGGGGCTGAATTTGCTAACGTTCAACCACATTCTGGTTCAAGTGCTAATATGGCTGTATATAGAGCCTTACTTAATCATGGAGATAAAGTAATGGGCATGAATTTATCAAATGGAGGACACTTAACTCATGGTCATCGCCTTTCATTTAGTGGTAAAGATTATGAAATAGTTGATTATGATGTAAATGCTGAAACTGAATATATTGATTATGATTTATTAGAAAAAAAAGTTTTAGAAGAAAAACCAAAGATGGTTATAGCTGGAGCTAGTGCATATTCAAGAATAATCGATTTTAAAAGATTTAGAGAAATATGTGATAAAGTTGGTGCATATTTAATGGTTGATATGGCTCACATTGCAGGATTAGTTGCTGCAGGACTTCATCCATCTCCGGTAGAATATGCTCATGTAGTTACAACAACTACTCATAAAACTTTAAGAGGACCACGTGGAGGTTTAATTCTTACTAATGATGCAGATATTGCTAAGAAAATAAATTCAGCAGTTTTTCCTGGTATTCAAGGAGGTCCATTAATGCACGTTATTGCAGCTAAAGCAGAGTGCTTTTATGAAGCTATGCAACCTGAATTTAAAGAATATCAAAAGCAAGTATTAAAAAATATAAAAGTATTATCTGAAACATTATCTAATGAGGGTTTTAGAATTGTATCTGGGGGTACTGATAATCATTTAATTCTAGTTGATGTTAAAAGTACATGTGGACTAACTGGAAAAGAAGCTCAAAATTTACTTGATAGAATACATATTACAACAAATAAAAACACTATTCCAAATGATACTGAAGCTCCAATGGTAACTAGTGGTTTAAGATTAGGTTCACCAGCGATGACTACTCGTGGCCTTAAAGAAAGTGATTTTGAACAAGTTGGTTTAATTATTTCCAAAGCTTTAAAAAATAGTGATAATGAAGAAATATTAAATAATTTAGAAAAAGAAGTGTTAGAAATAACGAGTAAATATCCTTTGTGGTATTAGAGGTGTGAAGTATGTCAAAGTGGGATAAAGATTATATTAAATTATGTAAGAAAATATTGAGTGAAGGAGTAGAAGTTGAAAATAGAACAGGTATTAACACTATAAAAATACCAAGTTATCACTTAGAGTTTAACTTACAAGAAGAATTTCCATGTCTTACAACTAAACAATTATATTTTCGCCAAGCGATACTTGAAATGTTATGGATTTATCAAGCACAATCTAATGATGTTAGATGGTTACAAGAAAGAAATGTACATATTTGGGATGAGTGGCAAATAGCTGAAGATGGTAAATGGCGTGCTAATCAAAATGTTTTAGAAAATGGTAAATTAGTAAAAAAAGATATTGAAAAAGATTTTGGTGTAGAATATGCTCATACAATTGGAACGGCTTATGGATTTATTGTAAGAAAATTAGGTTTAATGGATAGATTACTTGATACATTAAAAAATAATCCTTTAGATAGAAGAATGGTTATGTCATTATGGCAAGATGAATATATTCCAACTGCAGTTTTACCTAGTTGTGTTTGGTCAAGTGAATGGGATGTAACAAATGGATATTTAAATTTGTGGGTTCATCAAAGAAGTTGTGATGTTCCTCTTGGCCTTCCATTTAATGTTACTCAATATGCAGTGTTATTATCTTTAGTAGCTCAAGTTAGTGGGCTTAAACCTGGAACAATTAACTATAGCATTAAAGATGCCCACATTTATGTTAATCAAATTGATGGAATTAAAGAACAAATTAAAAGATTTGATGAAAATGGTGATTATGAAGCACCAAAATTATGGATTAATCCGGATATTAAAGAATTTAAAGATTTTGATAATAGTTCAGAATTAAAAGATATAAAGGTAATGGATTATAAGCATATGGGACCAATTAAGTTCCCACTTGCACAGTAGAGGTAAAAATGATAAGCATAATAGCAGCAATTGGAAAAAATAGAGAACTTGGTCGAGGTAATGATTTAATCTGGCACATTAAAGAAGATTTAAAAAATTTTAAAAATTTAACAATGGGTAAGTACATCGTAATGGGAAAAAATACATATGAATCTTTACCTAAACATTTAGAAGGAAGAAAATATATTGTTTTATCTAGTTCTTTAAGTGAAATAGAAAATGGTTTATTATTTAATGATTTTAATAAGTTATTAGAGTTTATTAAAGATGTAGATGAAGAAGTAATGATTATCGGTGGGGCAAGTATATATAAATTATTCTTACCATTTGCTGATAAACTTTATTTAACCGAGATAGATAGTGAAGAAAAAGCTGATGTATATTTTCCGGATTTTAATAAAGAAGATTATGGGTGTAATGTTGTAAGTACTAATGAAGTTGATGGTTTAAAATATAGTTTTGTAATATATGAAAGGAAATGATAAAAATGAGAGGTAAATTAATCGTAGTTGAAGGAACAGATTGTTCTGGTAAAGAAACACAAGTTAAAAAAGCTGTAGCAAAATTTAAAGAAATGGGAGTAAATGTATACAATTATTCTTTTCCAATGTATGATACTCCGACAGGTAGAATTGTTGGAGGACCTTATCTTGGTAAATCATATATTGGACCTTGTTGGTTTTTAGAAGGAGCAGTAAACGTTGATGCTCTAGCTGCTTCAGCTTACTATGCTGCTGACAGAAGATATAATATTGGTATTATAAATAAACATTTAGAAAATGGTGATATTGTTATACTTGATAGATATGTGGAATCTAACATGGCTCATCAAGGAGGAAAATTAAAAACTCGTGAAGAAAGAGAAAAAATGTATCAAAAATTAGATGAACTTGAATTTGGTATTATGGAACTTCCAAGACCTGATGCCGTAATTTTCCTTTATATGCCTTTTGAATATGCAGCAATATTAAAGAAAAATAGAGAAGAAACTCCAGACCAACATGAAGCAAATAAAGCTCATTTGGAACAAGCTGAAAAAGCATACTTAGAATTAACTGAAAAATATGGATATATTAAAATAACTTGTGTTAAAGATGATTGTATAAGAACTATTGATGATATAAATGATGAAGTAGTTGAAAAAATAAAGGAAATTATTAAATGAATATAGAAGAATATAATTATGATTTACCAGAAAAGTTCATTGCTCAAGTACCTCTTAAAAACCGTAGTGACTCCAAACTTTTACTACTAGATAAAGAAAATGGTAATATAAAAGAAGAAATATTTAAAAATATTGTTAATTATTTAAAAAAAGGTGATGTTTTAGTTTTAAATGATACTAAAGTAATACCTGCTAGAATTATCGGAGAAAAGATTGATACAAAAGCTGTAATTGAACTACTTTTACTAAAAGATGTTGAAGGAGATATCTGGGAATGTTTAGCAAGACCTGGTAAAAGGTTACATGTTGGAACAATTATAACTTTTGGTAATGATTTACTTAAAGCTGAAGTAATAGAAAAATTAGATGAAGGAATTGTGCATGTAAAATTAATTTATGATGGAATACTAATGGAAATTTTAGATAAACTTGGAACAATGCCTCTTCCACCATATATTCACGAAAAGCTAAGTGACCAATCAAGATATCAAACTGTTTATGCTAAAAACTTAGGTAGTGCAGCAGCTCCAACCGCGGGACTTCACTTTACAAAAGAGTTATTAGAAGAAATTAAAAATAAGGGAATTGAAATCCTTTATGTAACTCTTCATGTTGGTCTTGGTACATTTAGACCAGTTGAAGTAACAGATATAACGAAACATAATATGCATAGTGAGTATTATATAATGACTAAGGATGTTGCTAATAAATTAAATAAAGCAAAATCTGAAGGACGCAACATTTATGCTGTTGGAACTACATCAACCAGAGTATTAGAAACAGTTGCAAGTAAGTATGGTGAATTTAAAGAGTGTTCAGGTGATACAAATATCTTTATTTATCCAGGATATACATTTAAAGCAATTGATGGTTTAATTACTAATTTTCATTTACCAAAAAGTACCTTATTAATGTTAGTATCAGCTTTATCTAAAAAAGAATATATATTAAATGCTTATGAATATGCAAAGATGAATAATTTTAGATTTTTCTCATTTGGAGATGCAATGTTCATAAAAAAAGACGTAAAATAATGGTGAAAAAGTAAAAAGATGCAAGTTTTTTTACTTTTTTTGATGTGTTCGACAAAAACCAACATGTATCGCGTTTTATATGTGCTTAAATAGTAACTTGTGAGGTGATATATGTGTAAAATTTAAAATTTTAAAAAGAATAAACATGGGGAAAAAGAAAGATGAGGTTATTATGAAAAAAATAAGTAGTAGTAGCAAAAGTTTTTATCCAGGGATATTAAAAGAATATCTTATTGAAAGTATTTCTAAAAGTAGATTTAAAGAAAAAATTGTCTATGAAGATTTAGATAATTTATCAATCTGTATTAAGGGGTTATGTGTAACAGCATATAATGTCAATAAAATATTTAAAGAAATATTTAGGTATTATGAAGATATTGAATTCATTGTATCAGAAATTAAAGTTTATTATCAGAAAAATGATTATCAAGAATACCTTTTAAAAGTATGCACCAATTACAAAGGAGCAAAGTGGACAATACCAATTAAAGTAATCGGAGGTTTTCAAGATTTTCCAGAAGGAGAAGAAGAAATAGTTTATTTACCTAACTCTAAAGATTTCATCCATATTTTAGAATTAAAAGAATCAGAGAAAATAGCATATGCATTTTATAAAATAATGGAAAATATTTTATTTAATAATGATATATTATTAAAATATTATAATCTTTATTACCATAGAAAAATCAACAAAAAGAAAATTGTTAATGAAATAGTTAAATTGTATGAAAACAAAAATGATACAATTAAAATTCCTTCTATGAAAAATAGAATTAAACTATTAAAAAATAACAAAGCTTATGAAGAAAGTTGGAATAATTATAGAATGCGTGAGAATGTTTTTATTGAATATGAAGATATAATTTATTTTATTCATTCAATTTATTTAGCGTTAAGAAAGTGTGATATTTATGAATAAGAAAATAATATGGACACTTTTAGTATTCCTTAGTTTTCTAGGAAATATTAAAGCAATAACTTTTAAAGGTGGAGATGTAATAGATAATGTATTTATTTTAAAAGTAAAAGAAAATGGTGAAAAAGAATATAAAAAAGGACAATTTATTGTAGATGATTTAAATAATTATGTTTATTGTTTAGACCCATTTGTTAAGGTAAATAATTCTTCAACTTATGATATACATGAAGATAATTTTGAGAAAGTTTTAGGAATGTCAGATGAATTATGGAAAAAGATTAACTTGATTATTTATTATGGCTATGAGTATAAAGACTTAAAACATGATCATAGTCATCCGATGTGGTATTACATAACACAGATGTTAATCTGGGAATCAGTAAGTCCAAATTCTAACTTTTATTTTACTGATACTTTTAATGGAAATATAAATACTAGTCTTTTTCAAAAAGAAAAAGAAGAAATAATGTATTTAGTTAATACTCATGAAGAGACACCGTTATTTTCTTATCCTAAAGCAAATGTAGGTGAAACTATTGAAGTAGTTGATACAAAAGACGTATTATATCGATTTAATCCAGTAACTGGTGTCGAAAAGCAAGAAAAAAATAAAATAACAGTTAAATTATATGAGAAAAATAATTTAATACCTGTAAGAAAAATGTCACCAAGTAAAGCATATCTTTTCACAAGTAGTAATAGTCAAACAATTCTGAAAGGAAGGGTAGATTACCCAGTAAGAATGACTTATAATATTAAAGCTAAAGAACCAACTGGCAATATTATTATAAAAAAATATGGTGAAACATATAATAAAAATAATGTATTTGAAAAAGAAGTATTAAAAAATGTAAAGTTTGGCCTATATGATGAAAATAAAAGATTATTAAAACTTTCATTTACAAATATTGAAGGCAATATTATTTTTAGTGAGTTACCAAAAGGAACTTATTATGTAAAAGAAATTAGCAGTTTGGAAGGTTATGAAATAAATTCTCAATATCGTCAAGTAATTTTGCGTGAAAATAATTATAAGATAAATAATATAAATATTGAATTTATTAATTATTTAAAAAGAGGAGACCTAACCATTAAAAAAGTTGATGCTTCAACTGGATTGCCAATAAAAAATGTTATGTTTGCATTACTAAAAGATGATGTGACAATATTTGAAGGTGTTACTAATGAAGCTGGTATACTTGAGGTAAGAGGATTAACGTATGGTACATATTTTATTAAAGAAATAAAAGCTCCCGATGGCTATGTTATGATAGAAGATAAAATAGAAGTAAATATTGACAATGTCAGTAAAATTTTAGAAATAAAAAATGAACTTCAATATGGAAATTTGGTCGTTAAAAAGGTTGATTATGATAGTAACTTACCGATAAAAAATGCTAAGGTGGCAATATTTAAGGATGATATAACAATATTTGAAGGATATACTAACGAATTTGGAATTATTGAAGTAAAAAACATACCTTTGGGATTATATTTTGTTAAGGAAGTTGAGGCTCCAGATGGGTATGTTAAAAATAATCAGACATACGAAGTAGAATTAATTGAACATAAAAAGACAGAAATTGTTGAAATTGCAAATGAACTTCAAAAAGGCGATTTAGTTATCAAAAAAGTTGATAAAGATACATATTTCCCTATAAAAAATGCAAAATTTGCAGTAATAAAAGATAATACAACAATATATGAAGGCTATACAAATCTATATGGTATACTTAAAATAAAAAAATTACCATTAGGAACTTATTTTATAAGAGAAGTTGAATCTTTACAAGGTTATGTAAAAAATGATAATATTTATGAAATTCATTTAGTAGAAAATAATGAAACCAAAGTAGTTATAATTGAAAATGAACTTCAAAAAGGAAATTTGATTATCAAGAAAATTGATGCAACGAGTGAAAAAGAATTAAGTAAAGCAGAATTTTTAGTGTTTAATGATAATAAAATAATATATTATGGACCTACAAAAGAAAATGGTATTCTTGAATTAAAAAATTTAGCATTAGGAACCTATTATATTAAAGAAGTTAAATCTCCACATGGGTATGTAAAAGATGATAATATTTATGAAATTCATTTAGTAGAAAATAACAAAACCGAAGTTATTATAATTAAAAATGAGTTAAAAAAAGGAAATCTGACTATTAAAAAAGTTGATGAAAATACCAAAAAACCTTTATATAACACGGAGTTTATAATTCTAAAAGATAATACAATAATATATAAGGGTATAACTAATAAAGATGGTATTTTAACAATAGATAATTTAACTCTAGGTTTATATACGATTAAAGAAATAAAAGCTAGTAATGGATATAATATAAATGAAGAAGAAATTAGTATTATTATCACAGATAAAGAAAATTACATTGAAATAACTAATGAACGTTTAATTGATAAAGAAGATTACATTGAAATACCTAATATACCAAATACAAATGTAAATGGAGTAGAAATTCTTTTATATTACGAAGATAAAAACAAAATGCATAAAAGGGACTTGTAAGTCTCTTTTATTATGTGGTATAATTTAATTATATTACGGAGGTTAACCATGGAAGAAGAAAATACAAAAGAAATAGAAATTTTAGAAAGTAAACCAATGAATGAAATCGTAGAAATTGATGAAAATGAAGAAATAACAAATACCCAATATGATATGGAAAAAGTAAGTGAAAATCCATCAAAAAAAGAGAAAAAACCAAGTGGATGGAGCAAGTTAAGTAAGAAAAAAAAGATAATAATAATTGTAAGTATAGTAATAATATTACTAGTTATAGTTGGTATCCTTCTATACTTTTTAGTGTTTAAGAAAGATAATCATAAAGATGATTACAAAGAACCAACTGTAGTAATAGAAAAAGATAACTATAAATATGAAGATGGAAAACTAATATTTATAGATAATGATAAAAAAGAAATCGGTGAATATGAATGTACAAACAAGAATGAAAATTTATGTTATGTTGCATATTTTAGTAATGAAGACACATTTGATATAAATAAAAAAGTTTATGAAAATGGTGGATTAGTAAATATTAGAACTGATATAATAGATAATTATGTATTTATATATGATGATGAAACTAAAGAAAAGGGTGAAGTATCATTATATGACATGAAAGAAAAAAAGATAATAGATACATATAGTTTAGTAAAAAAAGTAAAAGATAAATATGTTATTTTAAAAAAAGATGGCAATTATAATTTAATAAACCTAGATAAAAAGGTAAGTAAAGCTATTGATACTTCATATGATTATATGGGATATATTGAAGATACTAATAATTTAGTAGTTGCTACAAATAACAATTATAAGTTAATTAATTTTGATGGGGATAGTGTAAGTAAGAATGTTCCTGGTACAATTATGAATTTTGATGCAAATAATATTAGCGTTAAGGTAAATAATAACTATTTTGTATATAATTATAATGGTGATGTAGTAGTAAATAAAGAATATAATTATATAAGATTTGTAAATAATTATATTATAGCAGCAGAAGGAAAGAAATTATTTGTTTATGATGTAAATGGTAATCCAATGAATTTAGATGGAATAAGAATAACATCTAGTGATTATAATACTAAATTAGTATTTAATGATAATTTAAGACAAACTGGTAAAGAAGAAGCGTTTAATGTAGTAGTAACAAATAATACAATGCGTATAGAATATGGTGAAGATTACACAAAAATCAATTTAAGTGATGGTGTAGTAAGCAAGAATATTTCTTATATAAGTTATTTTGGCGGTAAATTATATTTCTATAGTGATGAAGAAAAAACTAATTTAATTGGTACTTATAAATGTGAATATGCAAATGATACAAATGAAGCAACTAAAGAATTAGAAAATTGTTTTATAGCTAAAGAAAGTAACATCTTCTTAAGTGACAATAAAGATGTCAAGAATGGTTATTTACCAATTTATAATAATACTTATGTATTTATTGCAGATACAAAAAGTCCGAATGCAAATGATAATATAATTCTTTGGAATTTAAAAAGTAATAAAAAACTTGCTACATATAAAAGTGTAGATGCTGGTTTTCACGATACAGAAAAAACAGTAAACTTTATTACAACTGCTGGTACTTTAGTAGTTGCAAAAAACACTAGTGATTCTTATGGTTTAATTAATATTTTAACAAAAGATGTTAAAGGTTTAATTCCATTTAAGGATGAAAATGATAATAAAATTACTAATGTATCATTTAAATCACTAAATGATAATTTCCTTATTAAAAGAAGTGATGATACATATCATTTATATAATAAAAAAGGTGTAGAACTTGCTAGTAAAGTAAGTACTAAATATGAAATAGTGGAATATAGTAATAATCATTTAAAAGTTAAGAATAATGATAAATATTTAATATATGATTTAAATGGTAAAGTAGTTAGTGATGAATTTAAATATATAGCTATGGAAAGTAATTTCTATATAGCAATTGATGGAAGTAATTTCTTACATGTATATAAATATGATAGTAAAAATGATTTAATGAGTGAAGAACTAGAAATTAAAGATATAGATAAAGATTTAAATTATGAAATTAAAAATGATTTATTAATAATTACTAATCCAGAAGATGTTGGAAGTACAATAAAGGTAACCATAAGTTAAGGTGAATTATGAAGGATAAAAAGACATTAATAACTATTATAGTGTTACTAGTAATAATATTACCAATGGGTATATATGGAACAATAAAAAACTTTAATACAGGTAAAACTGAAACAAAAGATGATAATCCTAATAAAGAATTTATTTATAATAATAAATTATACTTCTATTATGAAAATGAATTATTAGCAACATATGAATGTAGTACATGTAATAATGCTAGTAATGAAATAGATGATGTAAATTATCATACTAATTATTATAAAAGTGATGTAATGGATGTAAATAGTGTTATTAATAAATATTATGGAATATTTAAAGAAAATGATAATGTTGTGTTATTTAATTTAATAAAGGGAAGTATTGTTGATACCTATGAAAGTGTTAAAAACTATGGAGTATCAGCTACAAATGAGTTTGGAATAGTAAAAAAAGATAATAAATATGGTGTTATATTCTTTGATTTATCAAATAAAGCAATTGATAGAGTTTATGATTATATAGCTCTTCCAGCACATATAATTAATTCTAAATTAGATGTATCAAAGTTTATAGTTAAAAAAGATGGAATGTGGTATATATTAAATAATAATGGAGTTGCTGATATAACACCGATAAATAATGAAATAGTAGATTTTAATGATAAGTATATAATTACATATGTAAATGGTACATACCATATAATTGATAAAAATGGTTTAGAATATTTAAGTGATTTACCAAAAACTAAAGTATATGGAGTAGATAAATATATATTTATAGTTAATAATAATGATTTATATATTTATGAAGATTTATTAAATCCAATGATAAAACAAGTAAGTTTAAGTAGTTATAATGATTTATATTTTGATGTAAGGGATGGAAATATTAATATAATGGTCGATAAAAACTTACAAGAAAGTCTTGAACTATCTTAAATCTTGTGCTAAAATATGTTTATATTTTGATGATTTTTGAGGAGTAATATATTCTGAATTTAAAGAGAGTTAGCATTTGGTGGAAGCTAATAAGGAAGATATATGAAGGTTGCTTAAGGAGAAATAATGCAGAGATGCTATAAAATCAATTAAGTTAAATAAAGGGATGGTACCGTGCACAAAAGCACTCCTTGGGTATCAGCCTTTTTTATTTTAGGAAGTGATGATTATGATTAGTTTTAAATATGAAAATAATGGACTTAATGATACTCAATTAAATGAGTTAAATGAATTTTTAAATGCTAATATAAAAAGCATTACCGATTTTTTTGAATTTAATAAGAATCTTATAATTACAATAAAGATTTTTGATAGTAAAAAAAGTTTAGATAATTATGTAATTAACAATTTGTCTTTTAAACTAAATGATTATGTAGTTGGCTTAATAAATAGTGAAAATGATACTATACTTTGTTGTAGTTATAATGATTATGATAATACAGCTCATAAAAATGAAAGCTTTATTGATTACAAAAAAATGATATTACATGAATGTGTACATATTTTACATACTTATTATATGGCTAAGGATAATTCGTATTTTTATAAATACTTGTGGGAAGGTATTGCAAATTATTTAACTAATCAATATGAAGAATGTAATATTGAAAATATTAAAGTTGAGGATGTTTTAAATGAGAAGGTATCGTATCGAGTCTACTTTTCTATTATAAAAAGAATTATAGAAACATATGGTTTAGAAAAATTAAAAGAAATTTTAAAATTTGATAAAGATAGTATAAATATACTTAAAGAAATTATTTAAAAAAGGATGTGTTAAAATGTTAGAAAAAAAGTATAATCACTTAAGTGTTGAAGAAGGTAAATATGCTAAATGGGTTCAAAATAATTATTTTGAAGAAAAAGATGGATTACCACCATATGCAATAGTTATTCCTCCCCCAAATGTTACTGGTAAATTACATTTAGGTCATGCCTGGGATACAACACTTCAAGATATATTAATTCGTTTTAAAAGAATGCAAGGATTTAATGCTATATGGGTTCCAGGAATGGACCATGCTGGTATTGCAACTCAAGCTAAAGTTGATGCTAAGCTAAGAGATATGGGAATTAATCCTCGTGGAATTACTCGTGAAGAATGGTTAAAATATGCTTGGGATTGGAAAAATGAATATGCTAATAATATTCATGAACAATGGGCAAAATTAGGTCTTGCATTGTGTTATTCTAAAGAAAGATTTACATTAGATGAAGGATTAAATAAAGCTGTAAATCATGTATTTAAAACTTTATATGATGAAGGTTTAATTTATCGTGGAGAAAGAATAATAAATTGGGACCCACAAGCTATGACAGCACTATCTAATGAAGAAGTTATTTATAAAGAAGTAAAAGGTGCATTTTATCATATTAAATATTTTATCGAAGGCACAGATAAATTTTTAGAAGTAGCAACAACTAGACCAGAAACATTATTTGGAGATACAGCAGTTGCAGTTAACCCAAATGATGAACGATACAAAGATTTAATTGGTAAAAATGTTATCTTACCTTTAGTTAATAAACTTATTCCAATTATTGGCGATGAACATGCTGACCCAGAATTTGGAACAGGTATTGTAAAAATAACTCCAGCTCATGATCCAAATGACTTTGAAGTTGGTAATCGTCATAACTTAGAGCGGATTGTATGTATTAATCCTGATGGCACAATGAATGAAAATGCCTTAGAATTTAAAGGCTTAGATAGGTTTGAAGCTCGTGAAAAGTTAGTTGATGCCTTAAAAGAAAAAGATTTACTTATCAGTATTGAAGAAATAACTCACAATGTTGGTCACAGTGAAAGAAGTGGAGTTATGATTGAACCATACTTATCAAAACAATGGTTTGTTAAAATGCGTCCTCTTGCAGATAGAGTATTAGAAAATCAAAAGAATAAAGATACAAAAGTAAATTTTGTTCCAACTAGATTTGAAAAAATAATGAACCACTGGATGGAAATTACATATGACTGGTGTATATCACGTCAACTTTGGTGGGGACATAGAATTCCTGCTTGGTATAAAGGTGATGAAGTTTATGTTGGTGAGGTTGCACCTGCCGGTGAAGGCTGGAAGCAAGATACTGATGTTTTAGATACTTGGTTCTCAAGTGCTTTATGGCCATTTTCAACTTTAGGGTGGCCAAATAATACTGAAGACTTTAAGAAATTCTATCCAAATAATGTCTTAGTAACTGGTTATGATATCATTCCATTCTGGGTAAATAGAATGACATTCCAAGGCTTACATTTTACAGGAGAAAGACCATTTAAAGATTGTTTAATTCATGGGCTTATCAGAGATAAAAAGGGAAGAAAAATGAGTAAATCCTTAGGTAATGGTGTTGACCCAATGGATGTAATTGATACATATGGAGCAGATGCTTTAAGGTTCTTCTTAACAACTAGTGCAGCTGCAGGAACAGACCTTAGATATGATGAAGAAAAAGTAAAATCAACATGGAATTTCATTAATAAATTATGGAATGCCTCAAGATTTGTTTTAATGAATATCGAAAAATTAACAGAACTAGAATTTGATGATTTAAAAACTGAAGATAAATGGATACTTACAAAATTAAATAACACTATTAAAAGTGTAACAAAAAACATGGAACATTATGAATTTAATAATGTTGGTAGCCAAATATATAGTTTTGTATGGAATGATTTTTGTGATAACTACATTGAATTTGCTAAATTTAGTTTAGAAAGTAAAACAACAAAATCAGTGCTATATAAAGTATTATCATGTATTTTAAAAATGTTACATCCATTTATGCCTTATGTAACTGATGAACTTTATAATAATTTACCAATTCATGAAGAAAATATTATATTATCAAAATACCCAGAATATAATAAAGATGAAATTTTTACAAAAGAATGTGAAGAATTTGATAATATCATTGAATTTATTAAAGTATTTAGAAATGTAAAACTAGAAAATAAAATTGGTAAAGATTTTGGTATAAAGATAAATAGTGATGATGATTATAGCTTAATATTTAAATTACTTCGTATTAAGCCAGATGAACATACTAAAATATCTGGTGCAAAATATAGTTGTATTTATAAAAATTATAATATTGATTTATATTATGAAAAAGAAATCACTGAAGAAGATATTATGTTAAAAAATAAACAAATCAGTGATTTAGAAGCCTCAATTGCTAGAAGAAAAAATCTTTTAAGTAATGAAAATTATTTAAATAAAGCTCCAAAGGAACTTGTAGAAAAGGAAAAAAATACTTTAAAAGATGAAGAAGAAAAATTAGCAAAATTAAAAAATGAATAACAAAAAGCTATCAGAAATTATCTGATGGCTTTTTGATTGTGATTGATAAGGTTTAAAAAAAACATCTACAGTTGCATCCAATCTCCTCAAGCTGGATGTTCCATTTTTAATTTATGCAAATCGCTTTATTATATACATAATAATATATTAATTTATTTTTGTCAAAGTAGAAAATTCCAAAAAAATTAAAAACTTTATTATAAATAGAGACTTTTTAGAAGAAATTTGTTAAAATATTGTATGAGGAAAGATATATGAAAGATAATTTATTATATAAAATATTAAGACCATTAATTACATTTGTTTTTAAAACATTTGTAAGGCCAAAGTTTATTGGACTTGAAAACATACCTGAAAAGGGAAGAGTTATTTTAGCAGGAAATCACACTAGTATATTTGATGCTCCACTTTTAATTAGTTCAACCAAAAGAAATGTTCATTTTTTAGCTAAAAAGGAATTGTGGAAATGGCCGAAGAGAATTATTTTTGGTCACCTTGGGCTTATTCCAGTTGATAGAAAATCTAGAGATGGAAATGCTTTAGTAACTGCAGAAAGATATTTAAAAAAAGAAAAGTTAATTGGTATATTTCCTGAAGGAACTACTGAAAAAGAAGGACATATGTTAAAATTTAAAAAAGGTGCTGTAAAAATGGCTGTTGATACAAATAGTCCAATAGTTCCTTTTGTTATAACTGGTAAATATCGATTGTTTTCTAAGGATTTAATAATTAAATTTTTAGAACCAATTAAATGTAATGAGGATATAAAGGAAGAAACTGAAAAGTTAATGAATATAATTAAAAAGGAAAGAGGTAAAGAGTAATGAATATATTTTCTTTTTTAAGAAGAAGAAAACCCATTCCCGAACCATGGGCAAAATATTATACTAAAGAAGAATTAAATATTAAAATACCTGATATAAGTATGTATGACCAAGTAAAGAAAAGTGCACATTTATATCCAAATTATATTGCTTATGAATACATGGGCAAGAAATGTTTATATAAAGATTTTATTGAAGAAATAAATGAATGGGCTAAAGTTTTTCATTCTTCTGGAGTAAAACATGGTGACATTGTAACAATTAGTTTACCAAACATACCAAATGTTTTAGTAGTTTTATATGCTTTAAATAAGATGGGTGCTATTGCTAATATGGTTCATCCATTATCTAGTGAAGAAGAAATATTATTTAGTTTAAATTCAACAAAAAGTAAATATCTAGTTATGCTTAATACTTTTTATAACAAAATAGAAAATGTTATTGGTAAGTCTAGTGTTGATGCCGTAATATTTGCTAGTGCAGCAGATTATATGCCTATCTATATGAAACTATTTTATAACTTAAGTCAAATTGGTAAGTATAAAAAATATCCTAAAAATAATATGTATTATAGTTGGAAAAAGTTTTATAAAAAGTATTATGTTACTAATCACATTAAGTTTCCGAAGTTTTGTAAAGATACTCCAGCAGTTATAATTCATAGTGGTGGAACTAGTGGTACTCCAAAGAATGTTGTAATTCAAAATAGAGCCTTTATTCTTGGTGCTTTACAAGAAAATATACTTATGAAAAATCTTCATGCTGGAGATTGTTGTTTAGCAATTATGCCAAATTTTCATGGCTTTGGTTTAAGTGTTTTAATGCATACACCTTTAGCTCTAGGATGTTATTCAATATTAATTCCTCAATTTGATGCTAAAAAATTTGATATTATGTTTCAAAAAAAGAAACCATCCTGTGTTTTAGGGGTTCCAACTTTATATGAAGCCTTAATTAGTAATAATAATGTAAAAAAATTAGATTTATCTAATTTAAAATATATTGTTTCTGGGGGAGATATCTTACCAAAATCTTTAGAAGATAGAGTAAATAAGTATTTAAAAGAACACAATTCTCCAGGAAAAATTACACAAGGGTATGGCTTATCAGAAGCTTTAGCTGCAGTTTGTCTTGCTTGTGATGATGTAAATAAATCTGGTTCTGTTGGTATACCTTTACCAGGAAATCAAGTTAAAATAATTGATCCAGCAAGTCGTATTACCTTGCCATTTGGTGAAGTGGGGGAAATATGTGTTCATTCTAAAGCTTTCATGCAAGGTTATTTAAATAATGAGTCTGAAACAAATACGGCTTTGCAAGTTCATAAAGATGGACATGTTTGGCTTCATACTGGAGACTTAGGTTATATGGATAGTGATGGTTTTATTTTCTATAAAGGAAGACTTAAAAGAATGATTATAACCAGTGGTTATAACATATATCCATCTCATATAGAAGAAGTAATTGAATCTCATCCTGCTGTGCTTCAATGTACCGTAGTGGGAGTTCCACATCCATATAAACAAGAAGTTCCAAAAGCATTTATTGTTCTAAAAGAAGGATATATTGGTATGTTTGTTAAAGATGATATAAAAGCATATTGTAAGAAAAAATTATCTAAATACATGATACCTAGTGAATTTGTATTTAGAAAAAGACTACCTAAAACTAAATTAGGTAAAGTTGATTTTAAAAGTTTAGAAGAAGATACAAGAGGTGATTATGATGAATAAAATGCCAATTTTATATAGAGTAGGTAGATTTATTCTAGGACCAATATTTAAGTGGTATTATAAACCAACAATAATAGGAAAAGAAAATATTCCAGCATCTGGAGCAATATTAATAGTAGGAAATCATAAACATTTATATGACCAATGTTTATCAATAATTTCAACTAAAAGATATATTAGATACATGGCTAAAAAGGAATATTTTGATAATAAAAAAACAAGATGGTTCTTTTCATCTGTTGGTTGTATAAGTGTAGATAGACAAAATCATGATGGAAAAGCAAAAGAAGAAGCTATTAAAACTTTACAAGATGGTGGAGCAATTGGATTATTTCCAGAGGGAACTAGAAATAAAACTAAAGAATTCTTATTACCATTTAAATTTGGTTCTGTTTCAATGGCTAAGAAAACTGATGCTTATCTTGTGCCTTTTGGTATTACTGGAGATTATACTTTTAGAAGTAAAAATTTAGTTATTAGATATGGTAAACCATTTAAAGTTACTGATATGGATATAAAAAATGCTAATGAACTTTTATATAACACAGTTAAATCATTAATGGAAGAAAATTTAAAATAAAAAATGACGGGAGAAAAATAATCCCGTCTTTATTTATACAAGCAAGAATTTACATCATCCTTGCTAATAATAGTATATGTAAAAGTAATAATTTCATACATAATAATTTACATTATTTGTGATTTTTGTTAAAATATCTGTATGGAGATGGTTTACATGGATGCCCAAAAAATAAAAATAGATGTTTAAAAAAACTACATAATTTTATAAATTATGCAGCTTTTTTATTTAAAGTTCTAGCTTCTCTAGCACTAATAATTACTTGTTCTCCATTAATTGTCTTTTTTTGTAAATTTGGTTTTTGTTTCATTTTAGTTGCATTTAAAGCATGTGATCTTCTATTACCAGTTAAAGGTTTTTTTGTAGTTACTTTTGTAGCCATTTTTCTCACTCCTTTTTTTGTTTACTTATTAATTTTAACAATATATTTTATGTTTGTCAAATATAACTTATGTTTTTACCTTCATATTCGGAAATTTTTTCTCAAAAACACTATTTTTATATTGTTTATCTAAGTATTTATCTAAATTTGTAGTAGCAGGAATACCTCTTTTTCTTTCGGAATATCTCTTAGTAATTATGCAAGTAAAGGCTATATCATATACTAAAAATGCTAAAATGACAATACAAAATACTTTAGTATATAAGTTTCCATATACAAAATTAAATAGTTTTTGATAGATTGGTAAACCTAATTTAATCCAAAATAGAGATAAAATACCCCAGACAATGGAATATAAAAGATTAATTCTTCCATCTAAATTTGCACTCATTTTACTATAGTCCCACGATTTAGTATGAAATACATATTCTTGAAAAATTGATGAAACATATTCAAAAACACTTCCAATAATTATACCAGCAATAAATATGATAAAAATATTTTTATCTTTTAATTTATATAATAAAATAGTAAGTAATATTAAACAAGTGCCATAAATTGGTTTAAATAAACTAAACCATAGCCCTTGGCGACTTACAAATTTTCCGGTTTTAAAAAATTCACCTAAAGTTTCAAATATAAAACCAAAGAAACCTCCGATAATAAAAAGAAGAATCATATGATATATTAACTTATCAAATTTTTCCATAGCATCACCTAAGTATATTATGGTTTAAACGTTAAAAAAAATAACTAAAATTAGTTATTTCAAAATATAAATTATAAATGGTATTAAAATACAAATAATTATTAAATTAAAATAAAACTTATAAAGAAATGTATTCCAAGGGCTAACTGTTATATTAGGATTTTTCTTATTTACATACATTTCTACTTCATCATTTATCTTTGGTGAAAAAAGTATAAATTTATATTTTAATCTATCACTAGTTTTATATTCTTCATTATTATATATGTAATCATAGTGATATTCATGTGTAGTTTTATGATACATTGTCCTTGTAATAACATCAGTACATTTTGCTGATATTAATTCCATTATTTTAATTTTTAAATGAAGTAATAACCATTTATAAAAACAAATTCCTGCAATTGATAAAAATAATACAAATAATAAAGTCTCTTCTTTAGCCATATTTTATCTCCTTATAGCTATTTTACGATAAATTATCGTTTTTGTCTAGAATTATATTTTATTTTTATAAAATTTCTGGTAAAATGGATATGAACGGAAGTGAAATAATGAAATTATTATTTGAATTAAAGTATAAAGATGATAAAACTATGGCAAGACTTGGTGAAATTACTTATAATGGTAAAACCTATGAAACTCCAATGTTTATGCCAGTTGGAACAAATGCCACTGTTAAAACTTTATCACCAGAAGAGTTAAAAGAAATAGGTTCAGGAATTATTCTTGCAAATACTTATCATTTATGGCTTAGACCTGGGGAAGATATTGTTGCTCATGCTGGAAATCTTCATAAATTCATGAATTATGATGGACCAATTTTAACTGATTCCGGTGGATACCAAGTATTTTCTTTAGCTAAACCCAAAGATATTACTGAAGAAGGTGTTAAGTTCAAAAATCATTTAAATGGTGATAATTTATTCTTAACTCCAGAAAAATCAATTGAAATTCAAACAAAACTAGGTAGTGATATTATGATGAGTTTTGATGAATGTGTTAAATGGCCAAGTACTCATGAATATATGGAAAAAAGTGTTGAAAGAACTTTAAGATGGGCTAAAAGAGGTAAAGCTGTAAAACAAGATAATGACCAATTATTATTTGGTATTGTTCAAGGGGGAGAATATCCAGATTTAAGACGTCACTCTGCTGAAGAACTTGTTAAAATGAATTTTGATGGCTACTCTGTTGGTGGTACATCAGTCGGTGAAAATAAACCAACCATGTATAAAATGGTTGAATATTCAACTCCATATCTACCTGATAACAAACTTCGCTATTTAATGGGAGTTGGTGACCCAATAGATTTAATTGAAAACTCTATGCGTGGAATAGATATTTTTGATTGTGTAAGCCCAACAAGACTGGCAAGACATGGACACGCTTATACTAAACACGGCAAGATAAATATCAAAAATAGTAAGTATAAAGAAGATTTTACTCCAGTTGATGAATGTGATTGTTATGCATGTAGAAACTACACAAAAGCATACATAAGACATTTAATTACTGCTAATGAAACTTTCGGGGCAAGACTTTTATCAATCCATAATATTTATTTCTTACACCAAATCATGAAAAATATTAGAGAAAATATCAAGAAGGGAACAATTCAAGAATATAGGGATGAATTTGTAAAAGATTATTATGGACAAGATTAGTAAGATTTGTTTAGTTTCTTCGATTGTAATCTCTCTAGGTTTAATCTGTGGAATTACAACATATAAAATAGTAAGTAATCATAATGAAAAAGTTTTACTTGTAGAAAGTAAAGCTATTATAGAACAAGCTAAAAAATGTATAAATGATAAAAAATGTCAAAAAGATGAAAATATAACTTTAAAAAAATTATATGAATTAAATTATTTAGATAAACCAGTAAATGAAGTCACTAAAGAATATTATAATGAAGAATCTTATGTAAAATATGATGATGGTAAATATGTATTTATTGATTTAAAATAGAAGGCCTTTTAAACCTTCTATTTTTCTTCTTTTTTATTTATACCTAACATACCACCAGAAACACTAGCTAAAACTAAAACTAAATAATAAATTAAAGTACTTATTCTAAATATATTTTTATTAGTAAATAAATTAATAATTATTAATAATAATAAAAATAATCCTCCAACTTTTAAGCCGGCAAAATATCCTTTTTTTGTGGCAATTTTTCCATTTTTAAAGCCAAATATAAAGAATAAACTAATATTAAATAAAAATATTAATAAATTAGTAATTGTTGAATTAACTCCAACTAAATTTAAAATACTTGTAATAAATAAAAGTAGTATTAAAAAAATTGTATAATAACCTAAATATTTTAATAAATTTTTCAAAATAAATCACCTAGTAATATATATGAGTAATTTATTAAAATATACTTTATTTTATATCAAGAGGTATAACTTCTTCTGTTGTGTCATTAAAAAAAATTATTCTATACCCACAAGCTCTAGCTATTTTTTCAACCTTATCAAATTCAACTTTTCTTTTACCAAGTTCATACTGAGAAATAGTATTTTTAGCAAAACCAACTTTCTTTGCTAACTCGGTTTGTTTCAAATTGTTTTTAACTCGTATTTCTCTTAAAACTTTACCTATCACAAAAACCCACCTCAAGTAGATTATCTCATTATTTCAAGAAAAATACAATAAAAAATATAAAGCCTTTTCTAAATTTTTTCTAAAAATTAACGTTACAAACTGTCAATTTGTGTATGGTTGACAGTTGGGTAAAAATATATGTATAATAGCGTCCTTAGAAGATATACCTGAAAAAATAAAAGAAGAACTGAAATAAAGTTCTTCTTATGTTATCCTAAAGCAACGTCAAATATCATCATAATTAGAAAACCAAGGATGGTAAATAATGCCATTAAATCTTTTTTCTTATTTGTTTGACTTTCAGGAATAAGTTCTTGCACTACAACATAAATCATTGCTCCACCTGCAAAAGAAAGTAGTATAGGTAATAGAATTTGAACTTTTAATACAAGTATTGCTCCAATTATTGCGGATATCGGTTCAACAATACCACTTAAAGCCCCAAAGAAAAATGATTTTGTTCTACTCATTCCTTCTCGTCTTAAAGGTAGAGAAACTGCTGAGCCTTCCGGAAAATTTTGAATTCCAATACCAATTGCCAACATCACTGCTGAAGTAAGGGTTGCACCATTTAAGTTATATGCAATTGACCCAAAAGCCACCCCGATAGCCATACCTTCTGGAATATTATGTAAAGTAATTGAGAAAATCAACATTAAACTACGTTTTATACTATGAGAATTAGTTTTCTTTTTAGTTAATTTATCAAATATTTTATCTCCAGTAAATAGAAGAAGTCCTCCAAGTAAAACCCCAACTGATACTATTATCCAAGGGGTTAGATTTAGATTTTCAGCCATTTCTAAAGCTGGAGATAATAAACTCCAAAATGTTGCAGCAAGCATAACTCCTGCAGATAAACCAAGCATGGCATCCATAGTAGTTTTATTTATTTTTTTAAACAAAAAAACAATCGCTGCCCCTAATGAAGTTATAGCCCAGGTAAAAATTGTTGCTATTAAAGCTTGCACTGGATAAGCTAAATTTATATACCAATTAATCATAATCGCTCCTTTATATTCACAATATATTTTATGAATAATAAGAATTAGTGTGATTTTACTTTACAATTTAGTTTTTAGAATGTATAATAAATTTTGAGTTCGGGAGGTGTACTTGAAAAATGTTTAATATACCAGTTATTTTACTTAAAAATTTAGTTATCCTTCCTAATCAAGAAATTAAACTTGAACTAAACAATGTAATTAGTGGCAAAGCGATTAATGAAGCCGAGTATAATTTTAAAGGAGAAATTTTAGTTATTGCTCCGATAGATGCCCTAGAAGAAGACCCAAGTGTTGATGATTTACCTAAAGTCGGTGTTATTGCTCGTATAAAAAATAAAATTGATAATGATGGAGTTATTGAAGTAAAACTTAGAGGTTTAAAAAGAGTAGCAGTAAATAAATACTACCAAGAAGTAAATAATGATATTTTATATAGTGAAGTCATGTACATAGACTTACCATCATTAAATGTTGAAGAAGAAAATGCTATATTAAAAAAATTAGTTGAAGTTCTAAAAAAATATATAAATATATCTAAAAGTATTTCTAATGATATCTTAAATTTTGTTAGTAATAATAAAGATTTAAATAAAATAACTGATGCTATTACATCATTTTTACCATTTAATACTAGTAAGAAACTAGAATATATGCAAGAAATTAATCCTATTAAAAGAGCTAAATCTTTAATTAAAGACATGAATGAAGAGATAAAAAGTGTTGAAATAGATAATGAAATTGAAGAATTAGTTGATGAATCTTTACAAAAAGATCAAAGAGAGTATATTTTAAAAGAAAAAGTTAAAGCTATAAAACATGAATTAGGTGAAGATTCATGGAAAAATGAAGAAGTACATAACTTTAGAGAAATGTTAGATAAGTTAAAAATTGATAAGAAAACTAAAATGCATTTTTCTCATGAAATAGATAAATATGAAATAATGAATGAAGTATCACCAGAAGTAAGTGTTATGCATAATTACTTAGATTGGGTACTTAATTTACCATGGAATAAATCTAAAAAAGAAACAAGTAATTTTGATTTAGTTTATAAAGAACTTAATAAATCTCATTTTGGTATGGACAAAATAAAAGAACGTATTAGTGAATTTGTAGCAATAAAAAATTTAAATAGAAATATCAAAAGTCCAATTATATGTTTAGTAGGTCCTCCAGGTGTAGGTAAAACTACTATAGCGATGTCAATTGCTAATGCTTTAAATAGAGATTTTTATAAAATAAGCGTTGGTGGTTTAAATGATGCTACTGAACTTGTGGGTACAAGAAGAACATATCTTGCATCATCACCAGGTAAAATCATTCAAGGACTTTATAAATGTGGCAGTAATAATCCTTTAATTTTAATTGATGAAGTAGATAAAATGGTTAAAGATTATAAAGGAGACCCAGCAGCAACATTATTAGAAATATTAGATGTTAATCAAAATAAATGTTTTGTAGATAATTATATTGAAGAACCATTTGATTTAAGTGGCGTACTATTTATTTTAACAGCTAACAATATTAATGATATTCCAACTCCAATATTAGATAGAGTAGAATTAATTGAATTAAATAGTTATACTGTTTTTGAAAAAAAGGATATTGCTAAAGAATATATATTACCAAATATATTATATGAAAATATGGTATATGATAATAAGATAAAATTTAGTGATGAGTTATTATATTTTATAATAAATAACTATACTTTAGAAGCTGGAGTAAGAGACTTAGAAAGAGTTCTATCTTCTTTAGCTAGAAAGATTACTATAAATAATGTAAAAATATTAAATGAAGAAAGAGTAATTAAGCTACTTGGTGCTCCAAAATATAATAAAGATACATTAACAATTGATGAAGTAGGTGTTGCAAATACCTTAGCAGTTGCTAATAATGGAGGTATTTTATCTAAATTAGAAGTTGTAACATGTAAAGGTAGTGGAGATTTAACAATAACAGGTAATGCTGGAGATATTTTAAAAGAAAGTGTTAAAGTTGTTTTAACTATGCTTAAAAGTAAATATAAATATAGTTTTCATAATGAAGATATTCATATACATTTTATAGATGCTACAAGTAAAAAAGATGGACCTAGTGCAGGTTTAGCTATTGGAGTATCTTTAGCAAGTATAAAAGAAAATAAAAAAATACCAAGTGATATAGCTTTTACTGGAGAACTTACATTAAATGGTAGTGTTTTAAAAATCGGAGGACTCAAGGAAAAGTTAATTGTTGCATATAATAAAAATATCAAAGTTGTGTATATGCCTAAAGATAATGTTGAAGATTTAGTAAATATTCCTAAAGTTATACTAGATAATATAGAAGTTATACCTATTAGTAATTTTAATGAGGTATATACAAAACTGTTTAAATAAGATATAATTAAAATAAGGATGTGAGGAAAATGAAATCATTAGATATTTATAATAATATTAAGTATCTATCTATTTTTAATGAAATAAAAGTTTTTATAAATAAAGTAACTATTGATACAAGAAAGATTAGTAATAATGATTGTTATATAGGTATTAAAGGGGATAAAAATGATGGTAATTTATTATATATGGAAGCTTTTAATAAAGGAGCTAGTATAGCAATACTTGAAAATTTTACTATAACAGATGAAATAAATGATTACTTAGTTAAAAATAATAAAAGTATTATAGTAGTGGGGAATACTAAAAAAACTTTAGGGGAACTTGCTAAATATAAAAGAAGTATGTTTTTTAGCCCAGTAGTTGCTATTACAGGTTCTGCAGGAAAAACAAGTACTAAAGATATGATTTATAGTGTTTTAAAAGAAAAATATAAAGCTCATAAAACAATAGGTAATCAAAATAATCATATAGGTTTACCTTTAACTATTTTATCACTAGAAGAAGATAATGAAGTATTAGTACTTGAAATGGGTATGAACCATCTTGGAGAAATTTCATATTTAACAAATATTGCTAAACCTGATGTTGCTGTTATAACTAATGTAGGTACAGCTCATATAGGTAACTTAGGAAGTAGAGAAAATATTTTAAAAGCTAAGTTAGAAATTTTAGAAGGATTAAATCCCAATGGAGTTATTATTATAAATAATGATAATGATTTATTGCATGTTTGGTTTTTAAATAATAAAGATAAATATAATATTATAACTATTGGTATTAATAATAATTCAGATTATATGGCTAGTATTTTAGAAACTAATGAATTTTCATCATCATTTACATGTAATAATTTTACATATAAAGTACCAGTTGGCGGAGAACATTTTATATATAATGCTTTAGCTTCTATTGCCGTTGGTGAATATTTTAAAGAAACAAATGAAGAAATAAGTAAAGGTATATTAAATTTTGAACTTAGTAGTAATAGAATGAGTATTATAAATAATAATGATATTACTATTATTGATGACTCTTATAATGCTAATTATGATTCTATGCGTTATGCCATAAAATATTTAGGTTCCCTAACTGGAAGAAATATTGCCGTTTTAGGTACAATGCGAGAACTTGGGAATTATACAAAAAGTCTTCATAAAAAAATAGGTAAGGTAGTTAGTGATGAAGATATAAATATCCTTATAACTGTTGGAGAAGATTCAGACTACATAAATGATGGAGCTATCGAAGAAGGATTTAATAAAGATAATAGTTATCATTTTACCAATAATACTGATGCTATAAACTTCATAAATGAAATAAAGTGTAAAGATGATAATATTTTAGTTAAAGCAAGTAACTCATTAAACTTCAAAGAAATAGTTGAAAAAATAAAATAAAATTAAAAGAAAAAAGCGTCAAATTACACGAATGTGCAAATGTGATGCTTTTTTTTTTTTTTTTTTCGGTTAAAATAGATATGTAAAATAAAATATCAGTGCGTGATATTGTTATGAAGGAGTAGATTTATAATGGAAAATCAAAAAACAAAAATAATAAGTATAGCAAGTATAATTGCATTAGCATTAACACTTGTTACTGCAACATTTGCATACTTCATGGCTCAAACGGGAGAAGGTAAATCAACCGACATAAAGATTAATGCAAGTACAGTTGATACTTTTACATTTGAAGCTGGTTCAGCATTAAATCTATCACTTAATCAAGAAAATTTTGCAAGTGGAAAAGGAAATCAAACAGGTACAACGTTTGCAAAAGCAATGTTAAGTGCAAATAATAAAACAAATACAGCCACAGATCATTACTATATGTATTTAAATATATCTGAAAATACATTTACATATACACAAGATGCAAATACACCAGAAATTTTATTATCTATTAAAGATGGTAGTAATAATGAAATAACTACTTTAACAGGTTTAACTTATAAAACGGTTACTGATGGAAAAGGTGCATCAATAAAAGGATTTGATATAACAAAAAAATCAGGATTAATAACAATATTAAATAATAGAGAAATAACAACTACAAGTTCTAAAACAGAAGAGTGGAATGTAACGGTAACATTTGTAAATTATAATTCTAATCAAGCAGGAAATGCAGGAAAAAATTTTAGTGCTAAGTTAATGATACAAAAGGAAAAAATCCCTACAGTTTTGTCTGATGTATGTACAAGTGGGAATAATCTAGCAACTTGTATAACAACATTATCAAATAAAAGTGAACCATCGATTGTAAATATATATCATCATACAAGCTCGTTAGCAAATGGAGCAGGAGATAATAGCTACAGATATGCTGGAGCAAGCGGTAGTGTAAATAATTATATTTGCTTAGGTTCAGATGAAGCAACTTGTCCAGATGCAAACTTGTTTAGAATAATAGGAGTATTTGGAGACAAAACAAAAGTAATAAGAGCAAAATCAGTTGGTGACAAAGAATGGAATACATCAGCTGACAATACATGGTCAAGTTCAAGTTTAAATACATATTTAAATGGAACATATTTGACCAGTTTAGGAACATTAGCAGAAAAAATAGCAACAACAACATGGAAAGTTAGAGGCGGAAGTTCTACATACTTATATGATGCACCTAAGATAGCATATCAATATGAAGTAGGAAGTAGTGCATTAACAACGACAAATGATGCAAAAATAGGATTAATGTATGTAAGTGATTATGGATTTGCAGCAGACTCAAGTGGATGGACAACAAAATTAAGTTCTTATAATAGTAATAATTCAAAAAATTGGTTATATTTAGGTTCTAATGAATGGACTATTTCGCGCAATTCCGGCACTGCGAGTAATGCGTTCGATGTGTTTTCTGGGTATGTGCTTAACCGTAATGTGATTATTAGCTATGCTGTTCGCCCGTCCTTCAATCTTGAGTCTTCGGTAAAATATGTATCAGGGTCAGGAAGTATGAGTGACCCTGTGCGAGTAAACTAAGTCAGGACATGTTGTTTGTCTAGCGACGAAGGTGCTAGGCAAACGGGGTAAAAAGTTATGCAGTGGCAAGAAGGACAGCAGTAGACTATGGTAGAATAATGTCTGTCGCGGCTCGCGGAAGAGTGCGAGGCAGGGCAGCTGGCAGCAAAAAAGTTATCAACATTAACATTTCTATCTAACATTTATATCCCACCAGATTTCGAAGAACTATGAAGATAACGTTTGAAAAAATGTTATCTTTTTTCTTTAATTTGATTTTAGTTTGTGATAAAATAATTACTAGGGAGTAGATTATGCATATACCACTAAAAGTAACAACAGATTATACATTATTAAAAAGCTTAATTAAGATATCTGACTTAATTAGTTTTTTACGTGAAAAAAACATTACTGCTTGTGGTATTTGTGATGAAAACTTATATGGAGTATTAGATTTTTATTTTAGTTGTAAGAAGAATAATATTAAACCAATTATTGGTTTAAATGTTAAATTAGATAACTTAGATATTTATCTATATGCTATAAATTATGATGGCTTTAAGAATTTACTTAAGATACATACTAAAAAAGAAAAAAATGAACTAAAAATAGATGATATTTTAAAATATGAAGAAAACATTTTAGTAGTAATACCATATGAAAGTAAAGAATTATTTCCTAAGTTAAGTGGAGTAAATAAATTATATATTAGTTATAAAAATACATATGAAAAAATAAATAGTTTAGTTTTAACTAAAAATGTTTTATATATAAATGATTTAAGGGTTCTAAAAAAAGAAGATGTAAATTATTTAAAATACATAGATAAATTAAGAAAAGATAATGTAGAATTAAATACTGATTGTTTTTTTAATACTGAAGTCTTAGATACTGGTTTACTTAATGAAGTAATAGATATGATTGATATAGAAATACCTTTAAATAAGAGATATATTCCCAAGTATAGTGATAATTCGTATGAAGTACTTAAGAATTTATGTATAAAAGGATTAAGTAAAAGATTAAATGGAAATGTAAATAAAATATATGCTGATAGATTAAAATATGAACTTGATGTTATAAACAAAATGGGTTTTGTAGATTATTTTTTAATAGTTTATGATTATGTTTTATATGCTAAAAAGAATAATATTTTAGTGGGCCCAGGAAGAGGTTCTGCAGCAGGGTCTTTAGTTAGTTATTCTATTGGCATAACTGAAATTGACCCACTTAAATTTGGCTTAATGTTTGAAAGATTTCTAAATCCTGAACGTGTTACGATGCCAGATATAGATATAGATTTTGATGCTTATAAAAGAGAAGAAGTAATCGATTATGTAAGGAAAAAATATGGTTTTAATAGGGTTGCTTTAGGATTAACTTTTACAACCTTAAAAAGTAAATTAGTTTTAAGGGAACTAGGTAAAATATTTAATATTAGCAATAATTTATTAGATAATTTTATTAAGAATATAAATGGTAATGTTAGTTTAAAAGATAATCTAAATAATGAAAACATAAAAAAATTTATTAATAATTACAAAGAAATAAAAGAATTATATATTGTTGCTATACATCTAGAAGGTTTAAAGAAAAATACTTCAACTCATGCTGCTGGAGTTATTATTTGTAGTGAAGATTTAGATGATTTAATACCAGTACATTATGATAACAATACTTTAGTAACTGGTTCTACAATGGAATTTTTAGAAGCAATTGGTCTTTTAAAAATGGATTTTTTAGCAGTTAAAAACTTAAGTACTATAGCTAATATTTTAGAGAAAATAGGGTCTAATAAATTAAAAAATATTTCTTTAGAAGAAAGGGACGTTTATAAACTATTTTCTAGTGGTAAAACAGACGGAATATTTCAATTTGAAACACCATTATTAAAAAGTTTAACAATGAATTTAAAACCTACTTGTTTTAATGATTTGGTAGCTCTTTTAGCTTTAGGAAGACCTGGAACTTTGGACATGGCAAAAAGTTTTATTAGAAGAAAAAATCATCAAGAAAAAGTAGATTATATTGATGAAACTCTAGAAGGTATTTTAAAAAGTACATATGGAATTATTTTATATCAAGAACAAATTATGGCTATATTAAGGTTAGTAGGAGGTTATACTCTTGCAGAAGCTGACTTAGTAAGAAGAGCTATATCTAAAAAGAAAGAAAATGTTATAAAAAGTGAAGAAGGAAAGTTTATAAATAAAGCAAAGAATAATGGTTATAATGAGGTTGTTGCTAGAAAAATATATAGTTTTATAAATAAATTTGCGAGTTTCGGCTTTAATAAATCTCATTCTGTTGCTTATGCTCACATTGCATATGAAATGGCTTATTTAAAGGTTAAATATCCCGAATATTTTATTATAGAAATGATTAATAATAAAGATAGTGATAAGATAAATAGTTTATTAAGTTTTTTGAAAAATAAAGGCTTTAAAATATTAAAACCAGATATAAATATAAGTAAGGATAAGTATTTTGTTAGTGAAAATACCTTGATTATGCCTTTTAGTGATATAAAAGGTATTAGTAAAGATATAGCAAGTAAAATAGCTGGTGCCCGTGGTAATGGATATAGTGATGTATTTGAATTTTTGAATATTACAAAAGATTTTATAAATGAAGATATATTTAAAATACTAGTTAAAAGTGGTGTGTTTGATAGTTTTAATGTAAATAGACATACATTAATAGAAAATATTGATGTAATATTTAACTATGTTAATTTAAGTGATGGAAGTAGTTTAATAGAAAAGCCATTATTAGTTGAAGTAAGTGAATATAGTGATAATGAACTTAGAGAAATGGAGTATGATTTATTTGGGTATTTTATCAGTAATCATCCATCAAGTAAGTATAAAAATGTTGTTAAGTTAGATAATTTAGAAAAATATTTATTTAAAACTATTAAATGTGTTGTGTTAATAGAAAGAATAAAGATGATTAAAACAAAGAAGAATGAAGATATGGCCTTTTTTAGTGCTAGTGATGAAGTAAGTAAAGGTAATTTTACGGTATTTCCTAAAAATATTGATGTAATAAAAGATTTATATGAACATGATTTAGTTGAAGTAACAGGATTAGTATCAAAAAGATTTGACAAAGTAAGTGTAATAGTAAATAATATAAGTAAGGTGGTTTAAAAATGAATGAAGAAGTAAGTAGATTTTTTAAAAGTATTTCTTTTAGTGATGAAAATTTTAATGATTGTATATTAGATAGAGTAGTTTTAAAAAAAGGTGAAAATAAATTTTTAGTGTATTTAAAAAATAAGGATGTTTTACCAGTTGGTAGTGTCAATAGATTATTTTTGTGTGCTATGAATGGTATAAATGGAGAAAAAAGTGTTGAAGTAAATTTACGCTATGATAATATAGATAATAATGATGTAATAAATTATTTAAACTATTTAATTGATGATATTATAATAAAAAGACCATCTTTAATAAGTATTAAAAAAAGTAATATTGAAGTATTAAATAGTACGATATATTTTCATGTTTTAAATGATTTTGAAAAGAGTGATTTATTACATGAATCAAAAGATATATTACAAAAGCTAGAGAGATATGGCTTAGGTAATTTTAATATAGAAGTAAGTATTAGTGAAGATGAAAGAAAGAGTTTACAAGAAGAAATAGAACAAGAAAAATTAAGTGTTTCATCTAAAAAAGAGGAAGAAAGTCCAGTTATAATGGGAGTACATAAAGATGGAGATGTTATAAAACTTAATAATATTTTAGGTGAAGTAAAAAATATTATTGTAGAAGTTTATATTTTTGCTAAAGAAGTTAGTGAAAGACAAGGTAAAAAAGGACCAGTATTTATCATGAGTTTAAAAGTAAGTGATAAAACAGATAGTTATCCATTAAAAATAGTTAGATTTAATGAAGAAGAATTTACTCATTTAAATAAAAAATTAAATGTTGGTTCATGGTATAGAATTCACGGGTCTATGGAAATGGATGAATATTTACATCAAATGGTTATTAATGCTAGAAACATTGAAATTATTCCATCAAAAGATGTAAGTGTTAAAGATGAATGTGAAGAAAAAAGAGTAGAACTTCATGCTCACACTATGATGAGTATGATGGATGGAGTTGTTCCAACTGCAACACTTGCTAAATTTGCTATGAAACTAGGTCATAAAGCTGTTGCTGTAACAGATCATAATTCTCTGCAAGCTTATCCGGATATATTTAATGCTTTACAAAAGATGAATAAAGGAAAAGAAGATGCTGATAAATTTAAAGCTTTGTATGGAGCTGAACTTAATGTTGTAGATGTTGAATCTAATATTGTATTTAAAAATAAGGAATATCCTTTATTTGACCAAGAATATGTTGTATATGATACTGAAACAACTGGTTTAAATAGTGGAATTGACCAAATGATAGAAATCGGGGCTGTTAAAGTAAAAAATGATGTCATTATTGATAGATTTGATGAACTTATTGCTTGTCCAACACCTTTACCTAAGATTATTACAGAACTAACTAATATCACTGATGAAATGTTAGTAGGTAAAGATAGTGAAGAAAATGTAACTAAGAGATTCTTAGAGTTTTGTGGAGATTTACCTTTAGTTGCTCACAATGCTCAATTTGATATTTCTTTTGTAACAAGTGCTTGTAAAAAATATAATCTGGGTGAGTTTAATAATACTGTTGTAGATACAATGGGACTTGCTAGAAATATGTATCCAACATGGAGAAACCATAAACTTTCTACTTTAGTTAAAAACTTAGAAGTTGAATGGGATGAAGATAAGCATCATAGAGCAGATTATGACTGTGAAGGAACAAGTAAATGTTTTTATAAAATGCTTAATGAATTAAAAAGTCAAAATATTAAAACAACTATTGATTTAGAAACATTAGCAGATAAAGAAAATGCTATTAAGTTTGCAAGACCTTTTCATTTAACTGTTATAGCTAAAAATCCTGTGGGGTTAAAAAATCTATTTAAAATAATAAGTTTAGCTAATACAAAGTACTTATATAAAGGAAAAGATGCCAAAATACCAAGAACAGATTTAATTAATTTACGTGAAGGTTTAATTGTTGGTAGTGGTTGTGTTAATGGTGAAGTCTTTGATAAAGGTTATGGGATGAGTGATGAAGACTTAAAAGATTTAATGAACTTTTATGATTATATTGAGGTTCAACCAGCTTCTGCATGTACTCATTTAATCGGCGAAGATAAAAAGTTTCACAATATTATGGAATATAATGGCTATGTTTCAAGATTGGTTAAAACTGCAAAGTCAATGGGTAAACTTGTATGTGCTACCGGGGATGTTCATAATCTAAGACCAGAAGATTTAATCTATCGTAAGGTTATTGTTCACCAAAAAACTAATGGTAAAATCCATCCTTTAAATAGAGAAGGATTAGAGTTACCAAATATGTATTTTATGACTACCGAGGAAATGCTTGATGCGTTTGCATTCTTAGGTGATGATTTAGCAAAAGAAATAGTTGTTACCAATACTAATAAAGTTGCTGATATGGTTGAACATTTACAAATTATTAGAGATAAATTATATACCCCAGTTTTGGAAAATAGTGCTGAAGTAACTAAAGAAATGGTTTATAATAAAGCCCATGAAATATATGGTGACCCACTTCCTAAAAATATTGAGGAAAGACTTGAAGCTGAACTTGCTGGTATTATTGGTGGTGGATACGACGTTATTTATCTAATTGCTGAAAAATTAGTTAAAAAATCAAATGAAGATGGTTATTTTGTGGGTTCACGTGGTTCAGTTGGTTCAAGTTTAGTTGCAACAATGATGGGAATAACTGAAGTTAATGGACTTCCACCACATTATGTATGTCCGAAATGTAAAAAATCTTATTTTGAAAATGAGGCTGGTGAAAGTCTAGCAAATCTTTATCCATCTGGATATGATATGCCTGATAGAACTTGTGAATGCGGAACAAAACTAAAAAAAGAAGGGCAAGATATGCCATTTGCGACATTCTTAGGATTTAAAGCCGAAAAAGTGCCAGATATTGACCTTAACTTTTCGGGGGATAATCAAGCTGATGCCCACAACCATGTTAAAGTATTATTTGGTGAAGACCATGCTTATCGTGCTGGTACTATTTCAACTGTTGCTGAAAAAACTGCATTTGGTTATGTAAAAGCTTATTGTGAAGATAAAGGTATTATTTTAAATAATACAGAAATAGAACGAATTTCTATTGGATGTACGGGAGTAAAAAGAACAACTGGGCAACATCCCGGTGGTATTATTGTTATTCCTCAGTATATGGATGTATTTGATTTTACACCATATCAATATCCTGCAGATGAACCAGATAGTACATGGTACACAACACACTTTGATTTCCACGCAATTCATGATAATGTCTTAAAGCTTGATATACTTGGACACGATGACCCAACAATGCTTAGATATCTAGGAGATACTACAGGTATTGATATCAAAAATGAAATACCTTTTGATGATAAAAATATTATTAGTTTATTTACATCACCGAAGGCACTTGGAGTAACGGAAGAACACATTTTGTGTAAAACTGGTACACTTGGTATTCCTGAGTTTGGTACAAACTTTGCTATTAATATGCTTTTGGAGATTAAACCAACTCATTTTGCAGATTTAGTTAAGATTGCAGGTCTTTCCCACGGAACCAACGTATGGCAAGGAAACGTGCGTGATTTAATTGTCAATAATGTTGCATCATTTAATGAAGTTGTTGGTTGTCGTGATGATATCATGGTTAGTTTAATTAATTATGGTCTTGACCCATCTCGAGCTTTCAAAATATCGGAGTTTGTTCGTAAAGGAAAAGCAAAGAAAGAACCAGATGCTTGGAATGAACATGTTGCTTATATGCGAGAATTTAGTGTTCCAGAATGGTTCATTGAATGTTGTCGTAAAATAGAGTATATGTTTCCAAAAGCTCATGCTTGTGCTTATGTTATGATGGCATATCGTGTTGCTTGGTTTAAAGTTTATTATCCTTTATATTATTATTCAGCTTATTTTAGTATCAGAAGAAGTGATTTTGATATAAATGCTATGCTTAAAGGATATGAGGGTATAAAACGCAGACTTATTGAAATAAAAGAAAAAGGTTATGGAGCAACTGCCAAAGAACAAGCGGTTGGAGATACTTTAGCTGTAGCTCTAGAAATGCTTGCTCGAGGATTTTCTTTTAAAAATATTGATATAACTAAGTCTTTAGCTAAGACATTCTATATTGATGAAGAAAATAAATGTTTGTATTTACCATTTATGGCTTTGGATGGACTAGGGGAAAACATTGCAAATAAAATAGTAGAAGAAAGAAATAAGAAACCATTTTATTGTGTAGAGGACTTCCAAAATCGTGGTAAAGTAAATCAATCTACTATAAATTCTTTAAGAGAATTAGGTGTTTTTGAAGGAATGCCTGAGTCAGCTCAATTAAGTTTATTCTAAGAAAAATCGAGGTAAAATCTCGGTTTTTTAATATTTTTTTTAAAAAAATTTGACAAACGTTGTCGAAAATGTTATAATTTAGCTCCAATGTGGAAATACTATGAACATTATGATAAATTTACACGAATTTGACAAAAATTGCAGTTTGTGGTATAATATAATTGTTCGAGTAATTAGGGGGTATGGAAAAATGAAAGGATACGTTTTAGAATACGTCTGTGAAAATGAATTTAAAAAACTAGAAAGAGCATTAAAGAAGTATAATATGTTAGCGTTTAAGAAATTAAACTTTGATTATTATCCAGCTTTAAGAAATGGTAATTTTGTAGGGGAATTAATTTCTGTAAATAAGAAAAATGGTACTGAAACATATGAACTTAAATTACCAAGTGATAAGATGTTTGCTCAAATTCATGGTGAAGTTAAATTAGTTTATACAGTTCATAAAAAAGACGAAGTTGTAGTTTTAGAAACTATTACACCATCTGAAATTCTTTTAGAAGGTCATAGGTCTGAACTTACAACTTATAAAGGTATTATGATTTCTAAAGCTAATGCTTCAAAAGACATGTTTAAAATTGATTTACTTAATATGTTACAAGATAAATAATTAGTTAATAAAACTTAAGCTTTGGGGGTTGCTTAAGTTTTTTAAATTTTTTATTAAAAACTACTTGTCAGATTATAAAAATTGTGATAATATTAATATTGTCATGGACCTCTAGCTCAGTTGGTTAGAGCCCCCGGCTCATAACCGGGTTGTCGCAGGTTCGAGTCCTGCGAGGTCCACCATTTTAGGCAGGCGTGGCGGAACTGGTAGACGCGCTAGACTTAGGATCTAGTGGAATATTCCGTGGGGGTTCAAGTCCCTTCGCCTGCACCATTTTTTATTGTAATCGCTTGTAGGAAATTCAATTTAAAAAAACTAAGTGTAAACTTAGTTTTTTTCATATTTTTTAATTCTTTAAATCATTTTCAATTTGTTCTTCATTTATTTCAATAGCTTTAATGCACTTTTCAAATAATTCATTTAAGTCCCAACCTAACATTTCGCAGCCTTTTTTAATAATATCTCTAGAACAACCTCTTGCAAAAGTTTTATCTTTAAACTTCTTCTTTAAAGTGGCAACTTCCATTCCTTGGGCATTGTGAGATGGTCTCATATTAATTAAGGATGCAATTATACCTGTTAACTCATCACATGTATATAAAACTTTTTCCATAAAATGAGTAGGTTCAACATCACTGCATAGTTCATACCCATGGCTACATACAGCATGAATAAGTTCATCACTTGCATCAATTTCTTTTAAAAGTTCAATGCACTTAACACAATGTTCTTCAGGATACATTTCATAATCAACATCATGAAGTAGACCAGCAATACCCCAGAAATCTTTATCATATCCATAATCCTGTGCAATATATCTCATTATTGCTTCAACCATCAAACCATGTCTAACATGATATTCTTCCTTATTATATTTTTTTAATAATTTTAACGCTTTTTCTCTATTCATAATTTATCTCCATCTTTATTATAACAAATTTTTATGGTAAAATAAATGTGGAGATGATTTTATGAGGCCTGGATTAGGTGTTGGTGTTATGATATTAAAGGATAATAAGGTGTTACTTGGACTGCGTAATCCTGATAAAGTGAAAGCTTCAAGCGAACTAAAGGGAGAAGGTACATGGACTATGCCCGGTGGTAAAGTTGAGTTCATGGAAAAGCTAGTTGATGCTGCCAAAAGAGAACTAGAGGAAGAAACTAGTTTAATTGCCAAAGACTTAAAACTTATCTGTGTGTCTGATGATATGACTGATACAGCTCATTATGTTACAGCAGGTTTTTTAGTTAGTTCTTATGAAGGTGAAATTAAAGCTATGGAACCAGAAACTATCTTAGAATGGAAATGGTTTGATATTAATAATTTACCTGAAAATATGTATAAACCAAGTAAGGTAGTTATAGAAAGGTATTTGAGCGGAATAATATATGAATAGCAAATGTTTACAAATAAATGTTTGCTATTTGTTTTTTATTGTGATATTATTAATGTAGGTGGTTATAATGGTTTATTTAAAAGAATTTAATTTGTTGAGTGAAGATTATGAAAATGGCTTTCTAATTAATGAAAGAAGAACATATTTTCATAATCAATATCCGTTTAGAATGTTTCCAGAAAAAAGATTTGAAAAAATAATCTTTTCTAATGTTACAATTCTTTATGGCAGTAATGGTTCTGGAAAATCTACGATATTAAAGATACTTGCTGAAAAACTTAATGCTAAAGGGCATGATGGCAGTGGAGAAATGTTTCAAAGTTATGTTGATGGATGTACTTATAAAATGACTTATGAAACACCTGATGAAATTAAAATTATTAAAAGTGATGATGTATTTGATTATATATATAATGTTAAAAGAATTAATAATCGAATGTTTAATCAAAGAGAAGCTTTATTAAAAGAATATTTTGATTGTAAAGGTACTAGTATCAGAGATATCAAAGATTATCAAAGTATTAAAAATGAGGTTGATGCTAAAAAAATGAGTGCTTCTTCATTTATTCGAGGGAAAATGTTAAATAAAGATGTCAGTGAACAATCAAATGGAGAAACCGCTTTAATGTATTTTATATCTGAGATTAAAGATAATAGTGTGTATCTTCTTGATGAACCTGAAAATAGCATGTCCGCATCAATGCAATTGAAGTTAACTAAGTTCTTAGAAGAGTCTGCTAGGTTCTTTAACTGTCAATTTATTATTGCTACCCATTCACCATTTATTTTAGGAATGAATGATGCCACCATTTATGACTTAGATACAGTTCCTACAAAAACTAAAAACTGGTGGGAACTTGAGAATATGAAAATATATTATAATTTTTTTAAAGACAATTCGACTAAATTTGAGTAACTATGACATTTCACAAAAAATTCACAAAAATTTCACAATCGACTGCTATCATTATCAAGTAGGTTTCCCATATATATTTTTTGTTTGTTAATCATTAACTCTTTTACAAACCTTTCTATAATATAAATTATAGTCTTATAGTTCCTACAATATTAAGTATTAAAGTTTTCTTTTAAAAATACAAACGAATTGGGAAATGCTACGGAATGAAGTTTTCTTCATTCCTTTTTTATTGCAATTTTTTGTTTTTTTTGATAAAATAAATTTGTAATTTGATAGTGGGTGAAGTTATGGATAATAAAACAACTATATTTAATGTTAAAGAATTAAGGCAAGAACTTATTTTGATGACTATTAATGAAGTAATTGAGGCTTTAGAATTTAAAGGTTATAATGCTACAAATCAACTAGTTGGTTATCTCTTAAGTGGGGACAGTAAATACATTACAACTTTTAATCATTCAAGAGCTAAATTAATACAATTTGATCGAAGTGAAGTATTAATGTCTTTAATAAATGCTTATCTAGGACGTTAAAATGAGATATTTAGGATTAGATTTAGGAACAACTTCACTTGGTGTTGCTATTAGTGATAAAACAAATACTTTAGTAAGTCCCCTTACCCTTATTAAATTTAAATCTGAAGATTATGAAGATGCTTTAAAAAAGTTAATGGATATAATAAATGAAAAAAATATTACTACAGTAGTACTTGGTTTACCTAAAAATATGGATAATACTATGGGTTTTGCTGCCAAACGTAGTTTGAATTTTAAGGATATGTTAGAAAAAAAAGGTATAAAAGTAATTCTTGAAGATGAAAGACTAACAACTGTTGAAGCTATAAACATTATGAAAAATAATGGCGTTAAAAAAATAAATGAGAAAAATAAAACAGATATCGTATCTGCAGTATTAATCCTTGAAGGATACTTAAAAAGGTGTAATAATGATAAATAAATTGATAATAGATAATGAAGTATTTAAGCCAATTATAAAAATAGCTATAGATGATAAAACATTTATAATATATACTAAAAATGAAGTAAATAAAATCGGTGATATAATATGTTATGTTGGAAGTTATAAATTTTTAAATGGTATGCAAGTAATAAGTAAAGTAGAAGATAAAAATATGCTTGAAGTAATAGATAATATATTTATGCAAGTGCAAAGTTTAATTAATAAGAAAGAAAGTGGTAATTAATGAAGAATAAAAAATTATTTATAATTTTAGGGGTTATTTTAGGAGTAATAGTAGTTTTTATAATAACATTCTTTATTTTTTTAACACCGGTTAGTAAGAGTAATAAGGTTGTAGAATTTACTGTTAAAAAAGGGGAAGGAAAAGAAACGATTATAGCAAATTTAAAAGATGCTAAATTAATTAAAAGTAAATATGCTACAATTATATATGTTTTAGTTAGTGGAAATAAGAATTTTCAAGCTGGAAATTATGAATTTACAAGAGATATGTCTACTAAAGACATAGTTAAATCTTTAAATAGTGGAGATGTTATTAAAAATTTAAAAGCATCATCAAGAATTACTCTAAAAGAAGGAATTACTTTAAAAGAAATGCTTAAGTTAATTAGTGAAGAAACTAACTTAGATTATGATAAAAGTATTAAAGATATAAATGATAAAGCTTTCTTAAAAGGTTTAATAGCTGATTATTGGTTTTTAACTGAAGATATCCTAGATGAAAATATTTATTATGCTTTAGAAGGTTATTTATTCCCTGAAACATATGATTTTTATAAAGATACAACTTTAGATCAAGTGGTTAGAAAGATGCTTAATGTAACAAACGAGAAGTTAAGTCCTTTAAAGAATGAAATAACAAGTAACAAGTTAAGTGTTCATGAATTGTTAACTATTGCAAGTATAGCTGAAAAAGAAGCAAATAGTAATAGTGATAGAGCGATGGTTACACAAGTAATTTATAAAAGACTTGATATGAATATGAGCTTAGGAATGGATGTTACCAGTTATTATGGGGTTCAAAAAAGTATGGATGAAAGCCTAACAACAGTTGACTTAAATGATGAAAACCCTTATAATACTAGAGTTACTACATTTATTGGACTTCCTGTTGGACCAATTTGTAATCCATCAATTGGAAGTATAAATGCAGCATTAAATCCAGCTGATACAGATTACTTATATTTTGTAGCAGATATCTTAACTGGTAAAGTTTATTTTGCAAAAGATATCAATGGTTTTAATGAATTAGTAAAAAAATATATAAAGTAAAGGTGAATTAAGTTGAAAGAACAAATATTAGAAATGGAAAGGTATGCAAATGAAAAGAATGTACCAATCATTGAAAAAAAATCTATTGCATTTATTATGAAATATATTAAAGAACATAATATAAAAAATGTATTAGAAATAGGAAGCGCTATCGGGTATTCAGCTATTTTAATGGCATCAAGTACACAAGAATGTATCGTAACAACTATTGAACGTGATGAAGCAAGATACATGGAATGCTTAAAAAATGTTAAAAAATGTGGCATGGAAAAGAAGATAAATGTTGTTTATCAAGATGCGTTAGAATTAAATTTGTCAGAAGATTTAAAATATGATTTAATTTTTATTGATGCTGCCAAAGGACAATATACTAAATTTTTTGAAAAATACAAAAATTTCTTAAATCCAAATGGAACAATTATCACAGATAATATAAAGTTTCATGGTTATGTTGGTGAATCTAGTAAGTTAGATAAAGGAAATTTAAAAAGCCTAGTGGAAAAGATTGAAAATTATATTGAATTTTTAAAAAGTAATACTGAGTTTGATACCAAGTTTTATGATATTGGTGATGGACTTTCAGTAAGTACATGGAAGCATGAATAAATTAGTAACTATCACAAATAAAGATTATATTGATGTAATAAAAAAAGAGGATGTAACACTTGTTTATCCTCTTAAAACTTTTTCCGTAGGTTATGAAGAATATTTTGATATAGATAAAATAGATGATTTTGTTTTAGTAAATAGATTATTAAATGATTTTGAATTAGATAAATTAGAAGAAATACTTAAAAACAGTCATATAAAAGGTATTATGTTTGATGATTTAGGTATTTTAGATATTATAAAAGATATGGATATAACTAAAATATTAATACTAGATCATATTAGTAATAATACAAGTTCTATAAATAGTTATTTAGAATATGTAGATAGTGTTGTTGTTTCAAGTGATTTATCTGAAACAGAAATTAAAGATATCGTTAAGAAGGTTAATAAAAGTGTTGTAATATATACTTTTGGTTTAAAAGGTTTAATGTATTCAAGAAGAAACTTATTAAATAACTATGAAGTGTATTATAAATTAAATAAAGAACCAGTAATAGATAGCCATATTGATAATAAATATTTTAAAGTAATAGAGTCAGATTATGGGACTAGGGTTTATGCTTATCCATATTATGATGGTACTAGTTTACTAAATTTAGATAATGTTTATTATTTTTGGTATGACCCAATACTTTTAGATAAAGAAAATATCATAAAAGTTTTACATAATGATTTAAGTAATATTTTTTGTAGTAGAATATTTTTAGATAAAAAAACTGTTTATAAAGTAGGTGATTTAGATGCCTGAATTATTAGCCCCAGCTGGTGATTTAGAAAAAATGAAATTTGCTTATCTTTATGGAGCAGATGCTATTTATTGTGGAGGTCAAAACTTTAGTTTAAGAGCCAATGCCAAGAATTTTAGTTTAGAAGAATTAAAAGAAGCAAGTGATTTTGCTCATAATTTAAATAAAAAAATATATGTAACAGTAAATATTGTATTTCATGATGAAGATTTAAATGGTTTAGAAGAATATTTAAAATATTTAGATAGTATAAATATTGATGGTATTATTGCTAGTGATATAACAGTTATAAAATTATGTCAAAGCCTTAAATTAAATTTGAGTGTTTGTTTATCAACTCAAGCTAGTACCCTAAATAGTAGAGCCGTTAAGTTTTGGCAAAATTTAGGCGTTACAAGGGTAGTTTTAGCTCGTGAAGCATCTAGAGAAGATTTAATAAATATTGCTAAAACAGGAATTGAAATTGAAACATTTATTCATGGTGCTATGTGTACATCTTTTAGTGGTAAATGTGTTTTATCAAATTATATGACTAATAGAGATTCTAATCGTGGTGGTTGTGCTCAAGTTTGTCGTTGGGAATTTTTAGTAGATAATAAACCTAATTTAACTATAATGCCTAAAGATTTAAATATGGTTCCATTTATTAAAGACCAAATAGATTTAGGAGTGGCATCCTTTAAAATTGAAGGAAGAATGCGTTCTATTTATTATGTATCAACTGTTTTACTAAGTTATAGAAGAATGATTGATGCTGCTTTAAATAATACTTTAACAAAAGAAAAAGAAGAGTATTATTTAAAAATATTAAATCGTTGTGCAAATCGTGAATCAACACCGCAATTTTATGATAAATTACCTGGTGTTAATGAAGAATATTGGAATGGACGCACTGAAGTATCTAATCAAGACTTCTTAGGTTTAGTAATGGATTATGATGAAGAAGAAAAAGTGGCAACAATTGAGGTTAGAAATTATTTTGGAAGTGGTCAAGTTGTTCAATTTTTTGGACCAAATCATGAAACATTTGATTATCTAATTAATACAATATATGATAATGAAGGAAATATCATTGAAGTTTGTAGACATCCAAAAAGTATTATAAAACTAAAAGTTGATAATAAACTTCAAATAAATGACATGATGAGGTTAAAAGTATTTGACAAATTGGAAGTTTTATAGTATGATTATGAACTGTAAATTGAAATAAAAAAGGAGATATGAATTATGAAAAAAGAAAATACATTTATAATGACTGCAGAAGGCTTTTTAGAAGCTGAAAATGAATTAAATGAACTAAAAAATGTTCGTCGTCCAGAAGTAATTAAAGCTTTAAAAGAAGCTAGAGCACTAGGGGACTTATCTGAAAATGCTGATTATGATGCTGCTAGAAATGAACAAGCCATAATTGAAGCGAAAATTCAAGAACTAGAATATAAACTTGAACATGCTGAAATCATTGATAATAAAGGAAAAAATGAAGTTAGCTTAGGTTCAGTAGTAACAATTAGTTATGAAGATGGTGAAGAAGAAGAATACAAAATAGTTGGTTCTATGGAAGCTGACCCATTTGAAAATAAAATATCAAATGAATCTCCATTAGGAATAGCTTTACTTAAACATAAAAATGGTGATACTGTAGAAGTAGCAAGTCCAAATGGTGGATATACAATAAAAATTGTAAAAATTGCCTAATTTCTTGTAAAAAAGAAGTAATTATATTATAATAAAGTAGTTAAGGAAGGAAATGTTTATGAAAAACGTTAAAAAAATTGAAATTAAATTAGAAAAAGAATGGGTAGAATCTTTAGACGCAGTCTTTAAAAAGAAAAATAAAGATGTAAAAATTGATGGTTTTAGAAAAGGAATGGCAAGTAAAGAAATTTATTTAAAACATTTTGGAATTGAATCGTTATATGGTGATGCTATTGATGCTTGTATAGGTATTGCTTATAAAAAAGCATTAGAAAAAAATAAATTAGTTCCTGTTATTGAACCAACTGTTGATGTAACAGGTATTAGTGATACAAATGTAATATTTGAATTTACTATTATAACTAAACCAGAAGTAACTTTAGGAGAATACAAAAACTTAAAAGTTAAAAAAGAAAAAGCTGTTGTAACAGATGAAGAAGTTCTTCATGAAATTGAACACATGAGAAGTCATATGGCTGATGTTGTAGTTAAAGAAAATGGTGAAGTAGCTGTTGGAGATACTGCAGTTATTAGCTTTACTGGTGTAGTTGATGGAAAAGAAATTGAAGGTGGAAAAGGAGAAAACTATCCACTTGAAATTGGAAGTCATTCATTTATTCCAGGCTTTGAAGAAGGCGTAGTTGGAATGAAAGTTGGAGAAACTAAAGATTTAAAATTAAAATTCCCAGAAAACTATGTTGAAGATTTAAAAGGTAAAGAAGTAACATTTACTGTAACAGTTAATGAAGTAAAGATGAGAGTTTTACCTGAAATGAATAAAGAATTCTTTGAAGACTTAGGATATGAAGATGTAACTGATGAAGCTGGATTAAAAGCTAAAGTTAAAGAAGAATTAACTCATCAAAAGGAACACAAATTAGAAGATGTATTTATGGATAAAGTACTTGAAGCTGCTGCTAAAAACATGAAAGTTGAAATAAATCCAGAAATTATTGATGATGAAGTTCATAGAATGATTAATCAATATGCTGAACAATTAAAAATGCAAGGTATGGATTTCAATGAATTTATGAAAATGACTGGTACAAAAGAAGAAGATTTACATAAACAAATGGAACCAGAAGCAGAAAAACGTGTTAAATATCGTTTTATGTTAGAAAAAGTAGCTGAAGTTGAAAATATATCTTTCACAAAAGAAGAAATTGATAATAAAGCTAATGAAATGGCTGCTTCATATGGAGTAACAAAAGAAGAATTATTAAAAGCTTTTGGTTCTCTAGAAGTAGTTGAATATGACATGAAAATGCATAAAGCATTAGAAATATTAAAAGAAAATAATTAGACCTTTTGGTCTTTTTTTCTTGACAAATACCTATGTTTGTTATAGAATATGTCTTACCAAAAGGGAGTGGTTATATGAAAAAATATGAAAAAGCCAAAAATAGTATAATTTTAAATGGCTATAGTGATACAGCATTAGAAGAATTAACAAATGGATTTATTGAAGAATTTCTTGATAAAGAATATGAACGTATCAGTGATTTTTTAGATAAATACATTGATACTGTAAAAAGGGGAGAAATCTTACCAAATGAATTTAATGCTTTAAAGTTTGCTTTAATAGTAACTGATAATGTTGAAGAAGAAAACTATGCTGTTTCTAAAGCATTTAAAAATGTTGTTGTAAATAGTTTTAATAGTATTGCTAGAATGGAACCTTTACAAACAACATTAATCAGTGGTAATGCTATGAAATACTATAAAGATTTAGATGTTGCTGGAAGTAATCCTTACTTTTTTAATAAAAATATGTTTGCATCATTTGATACTAGTGATTTATGTAGTATTCATCCTCTAGGACATGATTTTGCTTTTATAAGATTAAGTGATTTAATAAGTATGCTTAATAATAAAGGTTTAGAACAAGGTTTCTTACTTGTTGAAAATAGCTTAGGTATGAGTTTTGATTTAATACTTGAATATGAAGCTATTATGTTGCTAGGAGAAGATAATGAATTAAAACTAAAAAGAGTCTAACGACTCTTTTTAAATTATATAAGCAATAATACCTGCAATAACACTTGCAACCATTACTAGTAGCATTATCCAAACTACTATTCTTTGTGTTTTTTTATTCAAAATATTTCACCACTTTCTTTTTTCTAATAATAATTTATCATAAATTTAACAATTTTGCAATATAATTAAATGGTGATAATAATGTGGACAAGCATAAGTAAGAAAATGTATGTATTTATGTTAGTTATTTTAATTATAGGTATTATAACAGGAATAGTATTTGTAATCATGCTTGATGAAGCAACTAAAGAGATACTCTTTTTAAATATTAATGAGTTTTTGCAAAATTTTAGTAATACCAATATAAATAGTGGTCTTATGCACTTAGTAATATTATCTAGTTTGCTTATATTAAGTATCTTTTTAGTAGGAGGTCCACTTTTAATATTTTATATGTTTTATAATGGTTTTAGTATAGGGTTTGTTGTTAGTAGTATAACTTATATATTTGGTATAAAAGGAATGTTTTATGGTTCAATATATATTTTAATAAGTAGATTAGTTTATATAATAGTGTTAATTATATTTAATGTTAATTTATTTAAGATAATTAAATGTAATATAGATAGTTTAGTTTATAAAAAAAGTAATAAAGAATCACTAAGTGTATTTTATAAAAGAAGTATAGTTTTTATAGGAATTATTCTTATAAATGATGTAATATTGTATTTTGGGGGAGGAAAGTTAATAAATCTCTTTAATTTTTTAATAAAATAAGGTATAATTGATATGTGATGTTTATGGAAAAAGTAATTATTGGAATATCTGGTGGAGTTGATTCTGCAGTTGGAGCTTTACTTTTAATGAAACAAGGTTATGAAGTTGAAGGCCTTTTCATGCGTAATTGGGATAGTAATATTAATAATGATTTTTTAGGAAATCCAAATGATTTTAATGATATATGTCCTCAAGAAAAAGATTATAATGATGCTTTAGAATTATGTAACAAATTAGGTATTAAGCTTCATAGAATAGATTTTATTAAAGAATATTGGGATTATGTTTTTACATATTTTTTAGAAGAATTAAAAAAAGGGCGAACTCCAAATCCAGATATGTTATGTAATAAATTTATTAAGTTTGATTTATTTATTAAAGAAGCTAAAAGACTAGGGGCAGATTATATAGCAACAGGTCACTATGCGAGAATGGAAGATGGCAAACTTAAAAGAGCTGTTGATTTAAATAAAGACCAAACATACTTTTTAGCAGATGTAAAAAAAGAAAACTTAAAAAATGTTTTATTTCCTGTCGGAGATTATACTAAACCTGAAATAAGAAAAATAGCTGAAGAAAACAATTTAAATGTGGCTCATAAAAAAGATTCAACAGGTATTTGTTTTATCGGAGAACGTAACTATCAAAAGTTTATTGAAAACTATTTAAAACCAAATCCTGGAGATATCGTTGATGTTGAGACTAAAGAAGTTATTGGAAGACATACTGGTTTAATGAATTATACGATTGGGCAAAGAAGAAATGTCGGTATAAGTGGAAACTTAGAAAGACATTATGTCTGTGGTAAGAATGTTGAAAAAAATATATTGTATGTAGCATTCGGTGAAGATAATAAATACTTAATGAGTGATGAATGTATTATAGATAATGTTAACTTTCTAAGTGATTTAAGACCTACATTTTGTACAGCAAAGTTTAGATATCGAGATACTGACCATGCTGTAGAATTAGAATATTTAGAAAATAATAAAATTAGAGTTAAATATCCTGAGAAAGTTAAAGCGGTTACCCCTGGTCAAGCTTGTGTTTTATATCTTGGTGAAGAATGTTTAGGTTGTGGTTTTATTGATACTGTTAAAAATAATGAAGAATATTTATGGTATTTACACAACTAAGCTTGATTTTTAGTGTTAAGTTATGTATAATAGATATGTAAAATGAAGAAAAGGTAGTGATAATATGGACAGATTAAATGAATTGTTACAAGAATTGGGGTTATCAAAAGTAAAATTAGCTAAGTATTTAGGAGTATCACGTCAAATGGTATATAATTATTTAGTATTAGATAGTTTAGATAAATGGCCTAAAGAAAAGAAAGTATTACTTTTACAGCTTTTAGATATTAAAGATGGAAGTAAAAAAAGTATAGATAGTATAGTAGTAGATACAGATTATTTACTTGGAGTAGAAAAAAGACTTAATACAGCAATAAAGCAATCAAATAATATTGAATCATTTATTGATATGAATGGTTTAACTAAAGATAATAAGCAATTATTAAATGATTTTGTTTTCTTAATTAAAGAAAAATTAGAAGATAATCTTCCGAGTGAAAGTGCTGCAGTAAGATACATGTATTATATGTTACAATCTATGGATAATGTTCCTGAAATTAAATATATAATGGGTTATATGGCTAAATCAAATTGCTTTATTAAACCAGAAGAATATAAATTTGATGAAGATAAACAATTTATCTTTGAAGGAATACTTTATTCAGCATTAACACTTTATAATAATGGCGGAGCATCAAAAAGTAAATTAGCTGAAAGTCATAAAAGATTTATTACAGAAATAGAACAAAAACAAGAAGAAAAGTTAACTAGAACTCAACAACTAAGTACAGTAAAAATCCAAGCTCTAAGGGAACTTGGTTATGATGATATAAATACAGATAATGCTGCAGAAGTATTTGAAAAAATGGCAGAAATTCAAACAAGAAAAGTATAATGAGGTCTAATATGGATAAAAGAAGTTTAATTATAAAAATATTAAATGTTATTATTGTTTTATTACTTATAGCTATAGTGGTTATAATATTTAAAAAAGGTAAACCATTAAATACTAATGGTAAAGTTGTTAAAGATTTATATAGTTATGTAGGAAATAATAATCTAGAAAAATGTGGAGGATTAGTATTTTATAGCGATGAAGAAATAAATTATGATAAATTAAGTAATGAAACTAAACTTTGTTTAGCATATACTAAAGTAAATGATGAAGATAAAGAAGAATTAAAAGTAGATAAAGCTAAAAAAGGTAATACTTGTTCTTTAAAAGATTCATTAGTATTTGCAACAGATAACTATGAAGATAAGATATGTACTTTATCTAAAACTAATAAAAATTTAGTAAATGAAAATTATAAAAAGATGTTTGGAAAAAGTATTGAAAATTATGATAAATTTCAATTAGATAATACAACAATTTGTTATTATGATGAAGATAATTATTATTGTGGTTTATCAGAAAAGTACACATATACTATCGGAGCAGAACCTCATACTTATAGAACTATAAAAAGTGCTTATAAAAAAGGTGATGAAATAGCTATATATGATTATTTTTTAAGAACAATTAATGATGATTGTTTTACAAGTTATATGAAAGATGAAAAAAATGAAACATGTGGTAAAGCATTAGAAAATAAAAAAGAAGTAGATTATAAATTTTTGAAAAAATATGGTACAAGATATGTTCATATATTTAAAAAATCTGGGGATTCATACTATTGGGTTTCAAGTAAAAATTTAGATAAATAAAAAAACTTAAAAGAAAAAGCATCAAATTGTGCAAATGCACAAATGTGATGCTTTTTTTATTTATTTTATCTTTTGAGTATTTTTAAAGTTTAGTTTTACATAGTTTGTTAAGATGTCTTTGCCTTTTTCATTTACAAGTTCTTGAACAAATTCATCAACATTTATTCCAGCACCTTTTGGAATATCTTTTCCTAATTCTTCACTCATTTTATACATTTCTCTTAAGAAAATATATCTACTTATAATTGATGCACAAGCAACGCTTAAACATTGTTCTTCAGCTTTTGGTGTAAATGTAATATTTGTTACTTTTTTAGGAATATCTGATAAATAACCATAATAATTCTTTGGTGGAGTAAATTGATCCACAACAATTTTATCGTATGGTAAGTTTTTTTCTACTAAGTTAAGTAATACTTTATTATGAAGTATTGCTTTTATTTTATTCATATTTACTTTATCATGTTCTAGTTTGTTATATTCAGTATTTGTTAATATAAATGCTGAATAAGGTATTTTTTCTATAATAATTGGTGCTATTTTTTTAATATATTCATCATTTATTTTTTTTGAATCGGTTGCCTTTAAATCATGTAAGAAACTAACATTTTCTTTTGAAACAAAGGTAGCTACCACCACAATTGGTCCAAAATAATCTCCTGTTCCAACTTCATCAGAACCAATTGTAGAATAAATATCATAATTAAATGTTTTTACTTCTTTTGTAGTAGTTGTTTTATCTTTACCAGTTTTAATATCTATAATTCTTCCATTAAATTTCTTTTCCATATCAATCCATATATTAGCATCAATATCTGCAGAAATACCTTGAAACATTACTTTACCAGATTCATAAAGAGTAATAATAGTACCACCTTCTTCAGCTTGAAAAATTGCATAAGGAGGAGTTTTATCTCTTTTTAAATCTTCATAATACTTAATCATCTTTGGTTTTATATTATCACTTATCTTAAAAACTATTGTCATTTTTCTTCCTCATTTCATAATATATTTTATCATATATAACAATTCTTGTAAAATAATTTATAAATTGATTATATTTATCTTTATTTTTGGGAATATTTATAATATAATTATTATGAGGAGAGAATAAAAATGAATATAATTAGTGTAGCTATAATACTTATTGTATTATTGTACGTGGTTTTGGGTTTCAAGAGAGGGGTTATTAAAACTGGCGTTTCATTAGTTGGAACTATTGCAATATTAGTAGTATCTTATGTTTTAAAAGATATAGTTGCAAGCTTTTTAATGAAATATTTACCATTCTTTAACTTTGGTGGCGTTTTTGAAGGTATAACATCAATTAATATTTTAATGTATGATATGATATCATTTATAATAGTATTTATTATTCTTTATTGTTTATTAAATATTTTACTTACATTATCAGGATTAATTGAAAAGTTATTAAAATTAACTGTTATTTTAGCAATACCATCTAAAATACTTGGAGCATTACTTGGATTAATTGAAGGAATATTAGTATCATTCTTATTATGCTTTGTATTCTTACATTTAGCTCCAACAGAAAAATATGTTATGGATAGTAAACTTGCAATTGTGTTACTTGAAAGATGTCCATTTATAGGTAGAATGACTACTAGTACAACACTTGCATTAGAAGATATAAATAATATTGTTAATGATTTAAAAGAAGATGACAATAGAAGTGATGCTAACTTCAAAGTATTACATCAATTAATTTATTGGAAAGTAATAACTGTTGATGAAGCACAAACATTAATTGATAATAAAAAGATAGTATTTGATAATGAAATTCAATTGGGGGAATAGCTTATGGTTAAACATTTAGAGAGTGAAAATGAGTTTAATGAACTTATAAAGGGTAGAGTACTTGTGGACTTTTATGCTGATTGGTGTGGTCCATGTAAAAGACTTGCACCATTACTTGAAGAATTAGAAGGCATTGATATAATAAAAGTAAATGTTGATATGTTTGATAATTTATCTAGAAGTTATGGAATAATGAGTATTCCAACATTAATTCTTTTTGATAGTGGCAGTGAAGTTAAAAAAACGATTGGTTTTAAAACTAAAGAAGAACTTTTAGAATTTATAAAATAATAAATGCTGGTTTAGTTTATAACACTAACACCAGCATTTTTATATGCTCTCATTAATGGACCAGCTCCAAGTTTAACTCCTCCAAAATATCTTACTACAACTAATAATTTATTATTTAAATTATTCATTTCAAGTAAATTATAAAGGGGAGTTCCTGCTGTTCCACTTGGTTCTTTATCATCACTTTTACCTGCAGTTGATAAAAATTTATAAGCATAAACAATATGTCTTGCTTTCTTATGTTCACTTTTTAAATTTTCTAAAATAATTTTTATTTCTTTAATATCTTCAATATCATAAAGGTATGCAATAAACTTTGATTTCTTAATTTCTATCGTATTTGTTTTTAAAATTTTCATAAAATTGTCCTTTCTTTATAATTATATCGTAAAAATCATGAAATTTGTAGTATAATATTGTAAAAAGGAGGAAAGTTATGTTAAAAGAAAAATTAAAAACTATACCACATTTACCAGGTTCATATCAAATGCGTAATATAAATAATATTGTTATATATGTTGGTAAAGCTAAAGATTTATATAAAAGAGTAAATAGTTATTTTAAAGGAAATGTTACTGGTAAGACTGCAAAGATGGTTAGTGAAGTAGTAGATTTTACTTATATAACAACTTCTACAGAACAAGAAGCTTTCATCCTTGAACTTAATTTAATTAAAGAATATGACCCGAAATATAATATATTATTAAAAGATGATAAGTCTTATCCATATATTGAATATATTAGTAAACCATATCCTAAACTTAAAGTTTCTAGATATTTAAGCGTTAAGAAAAAAGATAAGAAACTGTTATTTGGTCCTTATCCGAATGCTTATGCAGCTAGAAAAATAGTTAATTTAATAAATAGATTATATCCTTTAAAAAAATGTGAAGGAATGCCTAAAAATGTATGTTTATATTTTCATATCGGTGAATGTTTAGGTTATTGTGAAAAAAATGTTAATCAAAAGGCTCTAGAAAATATGGAAAAAGAAATACTAGAATTTCTAAGAGGTAATGATAAGATATTAATAGATAAAATAATTAAGAAGATAGAAATGTTTAGTAATAATTTAAATTTTGAAACAGCCTTAGAGTTAAAAAAAGAATTAGATTATATTAAAGTTGTTCTTGATAAACAAAAAGTTGAACTACATGATTATATAAATCGTGATGTAATTGGTTTTGATGCCTTAGATGGTATAGTTTCAGTACAAATATTATTTATTAGAAATGGTAAAATTATCGGAGGTAATAACGATAAATTCTATTTAATGAGTGATTTAGAAGATGAAGTAAATTCATATATTTTAAAATATTATGAAAGACATGAAATACCAAAAGAAATATTAGTAGAAGATAATTTAAATTCCGAGATAATTAGTAATATTTTAAATACAAAAGTATATGTTCCAATAAAAGGCAAGAAGAAAAATTTAGTAGAAATGGCTCATGTTAATGCTAAAATATCATTAGAACAAGAAATGACTATTATAAAAAATGATGAAAAAAGGAGTATACTTGCAAATGAAGAATTAAGAAAATTGCTTAACTTAGATGTTTTAGATAGAATAGATTCATTTGATAACTCCAATCTTTTTGGTACTTTTGCGGTATCAGGAATGGTTGTATTTAAAAATGGTAAACCTGCTAAAAATGAATATCGTAAATATAAAGTAAGTGTAGATAAAAATGATGATTATAATACAATGCGAGAAGTAATATATCGTAGGTATTATAGATGTATGGTTGAAAATTTAGAAATGCCAGATTTAATTTTAGTAGATGGTGGTATTAACCAAATTAATGCTTGTAAAAGTATTTTAGATGAACTTCACTTACCAATAAAAGTCTGTGGTCTTAGAAAAGATGACCATCATAGAACTAATGAACTTATCGATGGAGATACCCTAGAAGTTATAAAAATACCTAGAATGAGTGATGTATTTCATTATTTAACAAGAATTCAAGATGAAGTACATAGATACACAATTAATTATCATAAACAAATAAGAAGTAAAGGAAGTATTGCAAGTGTTCTTGATAATATTGAAGGAATAGGTAAAGTAAGAAAAAAAGAACTAATTAAAAAATATGGTGGTATTAAAAAAATGAAAGAAGCAAGTATTGAAGAACTAAGTGAGATAATACCAGAAAATGTTGCTAAGAATTTAAAAAAATATTTAGAAAGTAGAGATAGTGATGATACTAGAAAAGAATAAATTAATTGTTCCAAATAAAGATATAACATACTTTTTAGCACCGGATTATATATATGTTCCAGCTAGTAAGATATATGTTAAAAATAATGATTATGTTTATAAAAATCAAGTAGTTGCAGATACAACTATATCTTCAGTATCTGGTTATGTTCTAGGAATTAAGAAATGTAATGTCCTTGGAAAAACTAAAAATACAGTAGTAATTCAAAATGATTATCGAGAATATTTTAAAGATAATAAAGTTAAAAGTAGAATAACTATTTTAAACATGCTTAAGTTATTAGAAAAAGATAAGGTATTATTTAATAAATTTAAAAGTAGTAAAACATTTGATAACATTGTAGTTAGTGCTATAAATGATAGTCCTTATGTTTATAATGAAGTATTTTTGCTTAAGGAAAACATTAATGATATCCTAGACTTTTATAATAAATTACTTACTATTTATAACTCAAATAACAATATGTTAGTGGTTAATGCTAGAGATGCTTTTATAATAGATGAATGCCTAAATACAATTGGTAGTTCTCCTGAAATACATTTAAGCTTAGTTAAAGATGAATATTTATTAGAAAAAAGTGAATATTTATGTAAGTATTTAAGACTAAAAGGAAATACTTTAGTATTAAGTATTAGTGAACTTATTAAAATATACAATCTATTTAAAGGAGATGTTAAAACTACTAAATTAATTACAATCTCCGGAGATAATGTAAAAGAAAATAAAGTAATTAGAGTAAAAATTAATACTATTTTAAAAGATGTAATAGATAAATATATAGATATTTTAGATGATAATTATGAATGTATTATAAATGGTTTAATGACTGGTTTTAAAATAAATAATATAGATAATTTTGTTATAACTAAAGAAGTAGAAAGTATTAATATTATGAAGAAAAAAGATATAATAGTAAATAATTGTATTAAATGCGGAAAATGTATTAATGTATGTCCAAAATGTGTTAATCCAATTAATTTAAGTAATAAAGATAAATGTATAGATTGTGGATTATGTAGTTATGTATGTCCATGTAACATTAATTTAAGAGAAAGGTTAAAGTAGTATGAATGTATTTTTACATAATAAAAATAATTTAAAGAAAAATATAATAAGTTATATATTAGCTTTAATTCCATTATATTTATATGGCTTTTATAAAAATGGTATTATTTTATATAATAAAGATTATATTTCATTATTTGGAATGTTTAAAATATTTTATTTATTAATTATTAATATTTTATTATATTTTATAACAAATAAAATATTAAAAAAGAATATTTCTTTTGATTTAATATTCTTAAGCTTATTTATAATACCTTTATTTATGCCATTTAATATTAACTTATTAGTTTATATTCTAGTTATGTTTCTAGGATTATTATTTAGAAAGTATTATAATGTATCATTAGTTATTTTAATATTATCAATATTTTTTAGCTTTTTAAATCCTGCTGAAGCAGATAATATTTATGCTTTTAACACTTGGGACTTATTATTTGGTAGAAATATCGGAGGACTTGCATCAACATCAATTGTTATTGGCATTCTTATTGCCATTTACTTAGCTATAACTAATAACTATAAATATTTAATTACTTTATCTGGAGTAATAATTTTTATAATATTATCAATATTATTTAAAGATTATTCATTTCTTACTAGTGGTAATGCTTATCTATCTTTAATATTTTTAGCACCATGGAGTGATAAAAGCCCATACTTAAAGAAATATATGCTTATTTATGGAGCCTTAATTGGTGTTCTAGGATTTATATTCATGCATTTTATAAACCAATATTATGGTATGGTTTTAGCAATTACAATTATAAATATAATTTATACAAAATTACTTGCAAAAAGATTAAATATATAGTATCCTTATGGTAAGGAGAATATATGAAAAAAAGAATTATTTTATCTATAGTATTTTTACTATTATTCGTAGGTTTAATTATCTACTCAGTTATTTTTAGTTATGGAGAAGCTGAACCCTTAGATTTAGCTGAAAATATCACAATGGAAATCAAGGAAGGAACTCTGACAAACAAGGGTGCAACAGTAATTATCACAGATTTAAGTGGTAATGAAAACACATACAATAATGAGTTTAGGCTAGATAGAAAAAAGAATGGCAGATGGCATAAGATGGTTAAAGAAGACCCAGTTATTGTTACTCCAGGGGCTACGGGGAAAGATGAAAACAATAAAGTAGAAATAGAACTTAATTTTGAAGCATATTATGGAATAATTGAAGATGGACATTACCGAATAGTAAAAGAAATAAATGATAAAGATATTGCTGTAGAATTTGACCTTATAACCTTAAAAGATAACTAAAAATGGTTATCTTTTTCATATAAAGAGACTTACACTAAAAATATACAAAAATTTATACAAAAAACTTGACATACAACTGAACAAATGTTAGAATAATCCTTTATAAGGAGATGATTTAATAATGTGTAAATTAGGAGACATTATAGTAGTAGATGAGTTTAAGAATGAAATAGGGGAAAAAGTAAATAAACATTCTTTTGTAGTAATTAATGATGAACCAAATTCAATTGAGGGTTTTAATTATGATTTTGTAAGTAATATGTTATGTAGTTTCCATGGTGATAATCATAAAAAGAAAAAATTACGTTATAAAGAAAATATAGAAGTAAATCAATTAATTGACAATAGTAAGAGAGCAAATAATAAAAGTGGATTTATAAAAGCTGACCAATTATATTATTTTGATAAAAACACTATAAATTATTATGTTTTAGGACGATTAAATGAAGATTTGTTAGATGAACTTTTAAAATTGATATTGGTTTTAAATGAAGAAGGTAAAATTAAATTAGTAACAACAAATATTGAAAAGAAATTGACTACAGTTTGATTTCTTTAGTTTTTTGTGATAAAATGTATTTGAAAAGGAGAATTCTTATGAAAAGTATTATTAAGTTTCCTAAAGATTTTTTTACAAAAACAAGGCCTCATGCCAAAAAAGAAAGAAAAGAAGATAGTATTCCATTTAAATGGTCAAAAGAAGTACTTTCAGGAAAAGAAAAAGCTATTTTAGTTTCTGCAAAAACGTTAGAAAAACAAAAATAATTTTCAATTTTTTATTTTTTTATATTAAAAGAAATAAATGGTAAAGATATTGCTGTAGAATTTGAACTTTAAACCTTAAAAGATAACTAAAAATGGTTATCTTTTAAAAATATAAGAAATTTGTGTGAAAATGTTTGCAAAGTAGAACAAAAAATGATATAATAGAAACGATTTTTAACAAGGGGATAAAGGGGAATGTTATGGCTTATATAAGTAATGAGGAAATAAATGAAATCAGAAGTAGAGCTAATATTGTAGATATAATATCAGGTTATTTGCAAGTTAGTAGTAAAGGAAAGAACTATGTAGCATTATGTCCCTTTCATAATGACCATTCCCCTTCTTTAATAATTTCACCAGAAAAGCAAATTTTTAATTGTTTTACATGTCGTACCGGTGGTAATGTTTTTAGTTTTGTAATGAAATATGAAAATGTTTCTTTTGCAGAAGCAGTAAGTATTGTTGCTAAAAAAGTTGGCTTTAATTTAAAAAACGATGTTTTTGTTAAAAGTGAGAACAAATATAGTAAAGATTATGAGATTTATGAATATGCTATGAAGTACTATTTAAATAATATTAATACAACAGATGGTTCTAAAGCTAGAGAGTACTTGTTAAAAAGAGGTATTAATGAAACCATAATAAAAGAATTTAAGTTAGGATATTCTGGAAGTAGCAAAGATACATTTTATAAGCTTGCCACAAATAAAGGCTGGGATACAGAAACTCTTAATAAGTTGGGCTTGATTAATAAAGTAAATGAGAATGTTTATGACACATTTATTAATAGAGTAGTTATTCCAATTGAAAATTTAAAGGGAGAAGTTGTTGGGTTTACAGGAAGAATATTTAATGGTGAAGATAATACTGCCAAATATTTAAATACAAAAGAAACAGAAATATTTAAAAAAAGTAGTTTGTTATTTAATTATCATAATGCTAAAAATTATATTCGTGATAGAAAAAGTGTTATAGTTGTTGAAGGTAATATGGATGCTATAAAAATGAGTGCCAAAGGATTTAAAAATGTTGTAGCGTTAATGGGAGTTGCCTTATCAAAAGAACAAATTGATATTTTAAAAAGATTAAAAGTTCCCGTAATTTTGATGTTAGATAATGATAATGCTGGTGAAGAGGCTACCATAAAAAATGGTGAGTCTTTAATAAATAGCGGTGTTGATACTAAAGTAGTTCGTTTAAGCGGGGCTAAAGACCCAGATGAATATCTTGAAAAATTTAGTATTGATGCTATGCAAAATAACATAGATAAAGCTATAAAATATATTGATTTTAAGATAGAGTGTTTAAAAAAAGATAAAGATTTAAGTAATATGGAGGATTTAATTACTTATGTTAAAGAAGTAATTAATAGTATAAATGGCGAAGATGACTTGACAAAAGAGATAATTTTATCTAAAATAAGCAAGGATTATGCAATTGATATTGACATTTTGAAAAGTAATTTAAAAACTGAAGTAAAAAAAGATGCTAAAAAAGAAGAAACACAAGAAGTAAGGGATAAAAAATTAACTAAGTATCAAAAAGCAAGTCATAAAGTTTTATATTATATGCTTATGGATAGTAAGTATATAAATTTATATAAAAATACTTTAGGGTATTTTAAAGAAAGAATAGAAAGAGTACTAGCTAGTGAAATAGTATATTATGAGTCTAATAATGGAAATATTGATGTTGCAGATTTTACAACAACGATAATGGGAAGTGAAGATGAATACGAATTTTTACAAATAATATTAAGTGAAAATGGGAATACTTCAGTAAGTGATGAGGAATTTAATTCGTGTGTAAAAGCAATATTAGATATTTATAAAAAAGATGAAATAATAAAAGTAAAAGGATTAATTGCTAGTGAACTTGACCAAACTAAAAAAGAAGAATTGGTTAAGAAGTTAATTGATTTAAAAAGGAAGTGTGAATAATGGAACAAATTAAAACATTAGAAGAAAGAGAAAATAGTTTAATACTAAATGGTAAAGAAAAAGGTTTTATAACTTATGAAGAGTTAGCTCAAGAACTAAAGGGATTAGATATTGATAATGATGCTTTAGATAATTTATATAATAAGTTAGTTGAAAATAATATTGCAGTTGTAGCGGAAGCTGATGTTGATACAACAACTGGAGAAGCAAGAGCCAAAGAAAAACCAGTTGAAGAAGAAATGTTAAGTGATGAAGATATAACTAAAGATGTAAATATTAATGACCCAGTTAGAATGTATTTAAAAGAAATAGGTAGAATATCACTTTTATCTACAGAAGAAGAAATGGAAATATCTAAAAGAGTAGCTTTAGATGATCCAGAAGCTAAAAGAATACTTGCTGAATCTAATTTACGTTTAGTTGTATCAATTGCTAAAAGATATGTTGGACGTGGACTTTTATTCTTAGATTTAATTCAAGAAGGAAATATTGGTTTAATGAAAGCTGTTGAAAAATTTGATTATGACAAAGGATATAAATTTTCAACATATGCAACATGGTGGATTAGACAAGCTATTACTAGAGCTTTAGCAGACCAAGCAAGAACTATTCGTGTTCCAGTTCATATGGTAGAGACAATTAATAAAATGAGTAGAGTTCAAAGACAATTAACATTGGAATTAAATCGTGAACCTAGTGAAGAAGAAATAGCTAAGAAAATGGGTGTTGGTGTAGATAAGGTAAGAGAAGTATTAAAGATTAGTCAAGAACCAGTATCTTTAGAAACTCCGATTGGGGAAGAAGATGATTCACATCTAGGAGATTTTCTAAAAGATGAATCTAGTTTATCACCAGAAGAATATACTGAAAATGAAATATTAAAAGAAGAAATAAAAGAAGTATTAATGAGTTTACAAGCAAGAGAACAAGAAGTTCTTGAACTTAGATTTGGTTTACTAGATGGAACTTGTCATACTCTAGAAGAAGTTGGTAAAAAGTTTAATGTAACAAGAGAACGTATCAGACAAATTGAAGCTAAAGCTTTAAGAAAATTAAGACATCCATCACGTGCTAAAAAATTAAAGGATTTTTTAGAAGAATGAACAGAATAGAAACTATAGCATCTTTAGTAGATAATGATGCTTTAGTAGTTGATATAGGTACAGACCATGCTTATTTACCAATATATTTATATGAAAATGATATAACCAAAAATATTGTTGCTAGTGATATTTCAAGTAATGCCTTGTTATTTGCTAAAAATAATTTAGAGAAACATAATTTAAGGGGTAAAATAAAACTAGTTGTAAGTGATGGTTTTAAAAATTTAGATGAATGTTTTGATATAGCAATTATTTCTGGAGTTGGAACTGAAACTATAAAAAAAATATTAGATAATGAAGTATTACCTAATAAATTGATATTGTCAAGTCATAAAAATGTTAGTGATTTAAGAGAGTATATGTTTAAAATTGGTTATAAAATAGAAAAAGAAATAATTGTTTATGAAAATAATATATATTATAACATAATAAAATATGTAAAAGGAAAAGATAATTTAAGTAAGTATGATTTATTAGTGGGTTTAAGTAATGATATAAATTATAAAAAACATTTATTAAATAAATATAAAGAAATATATGAAAAATCTCATGATAAAAAGTATTTAGAATATATTAATATTATAAAAAGAAAACAGGATTAGAAGTATTAATTTTAGGAGTAGTATTATTAGTTACTACTTCTTTTTTTGGGGTTACATCAATTGTTTTAGTATTACTTGTTTTATTAAATTCTTTGGCAATATCTAAGACTTTTCTAGCATTTTCTATCATTGGTTTTACTTCTTTATAAATGGGTATAGCTTGGTTCATAATACCTAAACCTTTAGAAATACCTGATAATATTTTGGAAAAACTTAAAGTGCTTCTGATAGTGTTTGGACCGAACATATAAAATCACCTATATAATTATATGTAAAAAATCAAAAATATTGATTGTAAAAGTAATAGAAATTTGGTATACTTAATATTGTAGAGGGTGTTCGATATGAGTGAAAGTACTAAATCAAATAACATGTTAGATTTATTAAAAAGTCCTTTTATAATATTACTTAATATCTTAAAGTATGCTTGGATGGGTTTAAAATATATCTGTTTTGAAGGATGGGTAGATTTATATAATAGTGCAAGTTATGGGTTAGATAAAACTTATAAAAGTACAAAACAAGCTTTTATAACTGAAGAAGAAAAGATATATGAAAGAACTAAGAAGAAAACAAAAAAAGAAAAAGTTTATAAATATAGTCAAAAAACATTAGCAAAATTAGAAGAAGAAAAGAAAGCTTTATTAGTTGATTTACAAACAGCTGGAGCAACAAGAAGTAGAGAACCACATGTATATTTTTATAAAGTTAGGGATAATACTGGTAAAATTATTACTGGTACAATGAATGGTTTAAGTAAGCTAGATATTAATGCTTATTTACTTAATGAAGGTTATGATGTTTATGTAATTAAGACATCACCATTTATTGATTTTGCTTATAAAGATTCATCATTCTTAGGTAAGAAGATGAAAACTAAAGATTTAATATTTTGGTTAACTCAATTATCGACATATTTAAAAGCAGGTTTAACATTAAATGAATCTGTTAAGATACTTACAACTCAAATGAAAGGTAATAAAGCAAGAACTACTGCTTTTAAAGCTATTTCATATGAACTTACTTTAGGGGAAAGCTTTAGTGCAGCCTTAGAAAAACAAGGAAGTATGTTTCCAGCATTACTTATTAATATGATTAAAGCTGCTGAAGCAAGTGGAACATTAATTGAAACATTAGATGACATGGCAGCTTATTACACAGAAATAGATGATACTAAAAAACAAATGAAAAGTGCTATGACATATCCTGTAATTGTAACAATATTTTCTATTGCTGTTATTGTATTTATCATGTTATATGTTGTACCGCAATTCATAAATATATATGAACAACAAAATATGGAAATCTCTGGTATTACTAAAATTGTTATAAATGTTAGTTCATTTATTCAAAATTATTGGCATGTTGTTTTAATAGTTATAGTGTTGATAGTAATAATTTTAACATTTTTATATAAGAAAGTTAAAGCATTCCGTGCAACTGTTCAAATATTTTTAATGCATATTCCTGTTGTAAAAGATGTAATTATTTATAATGAACTTACAATATTTTCTAAAACATTTGCATCACTTTTAAAAAATAATGTCTTTATTACAGATAGTATGGACATTTTAAGTAGAATTACTAATAATGAAATATATAAATCTATTCTTTATAAAACAATTCAAAATATAATTAAAGGTGATAAGATTAGTGATGCTTTTAAAGACCATTGGGCAATACCTGATGTTGCATATTACATGATAGTTACTGGAGAATCTACTGGTGAATTAGCAGATATGATGCAAAAGGTAAGTGAATATTACCAAGGGCTACATAAGAGTACAATTAATTCAATGAAAGCATTTATTGAACCAGTTATGATAGCGTTTTTAGCTGTAATTGTTGGATTAATAATTATTGCAGTTATAATGCCAATGTTTGGTATGTATGCTCAAATTCAAAATAGTTAGGGGGATATATGAATATTTTATGGTTTATATTAGGAACTATTTTAGGTTCCTTTTATCTCGTAGTTGCAACAAGATTACCAAAAGGTGAAGATGTAGTTAAATCAAGAAGCAAATGTGATTCATGTGGCAAAGTATTAAAATGGTATAATTTAATACCTTTAGTATCATTTATAGTTCAAGGTGGAAAATGTAGTTATTGTAAAAAAAGTATTAGTATTGACCATTTTTTTGTAGAGTTGTTTACAGGTTTATTATTTTTACTAGCATCATTTTGCTTTCCAATTGGTTATGAATTCTTTGTTTCTTTAATTGTTATATCTTTAATGATAATCATATTTATAAGTGATTTTAAATATATGGTTATATTAGATTCTCCTTTAGTGGTATCAGCAATACTAGTAGTAATATTAAAACTTATATATTTAGGTTTTCATAATTGCTTATTTAGTATTATTTCTGCTTTTTCAATGTTTGTAGTAATGATGCTAATTGAAAGAATTGGAACAACAGTCTTAAAAAAAGAATCTTTAGGTGGAGGAGATATAAAATTTTCCTTTATAATTGGTCTTATTTTAGGTTTTAAACTAGGAATTGTTACCTTAGTTTTATCGACATTTTTAGCTTTACCTTATGCAGTTGCAAGTGTAAAGGTTATGAAAAGTCATGAATTTCCATATGGCCCTTTTCTAGCTGGAGCTTTATTTATAGTATTTTTTCACATGGATAAATTCAATTTATTATTAAATTTTCTATTTAAATTTTAAGTAACACTAAGTTACTTTTTTGTTTAAAAAATAATTTTATAAACCATAATATAAATGGTGATATATATGCAAATATTTACTGTTTTGTTTAGAACAATATTTTTTTATTTTTTTGTCCTTATATCTTATCGTATTATGGGCAAAAGAGAAATAGGTCAACTTGGAGTAATAGATTTAATAGTTTCAATATTAATTGCAGAACTTGTTGCTATAAGTATTGAAGAATTTAAACAACCTTTGTCTTATACAATAATTCCAATAACTTGTTTAGTTATTTTAGAAGTTTTATTTGCATTTATTTCTATTAAATCAAGAAAGTTTAGAACTATATTTGACGGTAAACCATCATTAATTATTGTAAATGGTAAAATAAATTATAAAGAAATGGTTAAACAAAGATATTCTTTAGATGATTTACTTATCTCTTTAAGACAAAAAGAAATAAGGGATTTGAGTATGGTTGAATATGCTTTTTTAGAACCAAATGGAGAGTTATCTATTTTTAAATATAATTTCTTTAAAACTAAAAGTGCTTATCCTCAAGCTTTAGTTTTGGATGGAGAGTTACAAACTAAAGTTGTAAAACATATTAGAAAAACTCCAGAATGGGTAATTGAACAATTACAAAATAAAGATTTAACTATTAAAGATATATTTTATGCTTTTTATAAAAATAAAAAAATATATATTATTAAAAAAACTGATGTTAATTAGTTGAGACAATTTGATACCAAATAATAACTATAGTAATAATTAAAATTCCATTAATCTTAAGGTCCCAGATTGGGACCTTAAGATGTTAGAAAATTTCCCAGAAATATGGGAAAAATTGATGCTGGCAAAATCTTAAGGTCTCAGATTGGGACCCTAGAGTTTCAATATTATTTTATTTGAAGATGTAAAATACGCAACTTGAGGTCGAAATTTTCGACCTCAAGTTAATAATAAAATTTACAATTTGTTATTAAAAATTATTAATTTAATATTTTCTTTTTATTTTTTTTATGGTATATTATTAATAGTAGGGTGATTGACTTATGAAGAAATTTATAAAAAAAATAAAAAGTAATAAATTATTAAGTATATTAAGTGTTTTAATAATAGGAGTATTCTTTATATTAATTGCTAGAGTTACTTATGCTTATTTAGCACCAGTATTTAATAGTGCAAAGACTGATGTTATGGGTTCTAGTGATACTGTTGATGATTTTAAATTTGAATTAGGAGACCCTTTAAAAATTGATGCAACACCAACAACATTAACAGAAAATGGTACTAATTATGTAACAAGTACAACTGCTAAAGCTTTATTAAAAGCAAATAGTACTAAGAATACTGCAACATATAATTATTATGCTTATTTTCAAATTGCATCAAATACATTTACATATTCTGATGGTTCGACCCCTGAAATTATACTTACAGTAACTAATCCAAATGGTGAGGAGGTCACATCAATTGAGGGATTAACTTATGGAACATTTAATGGTGTATCTGGATTTGATGTTACAACTAAAGAAGGAACTTTTAATATAGCTAATAGTTATGAAATAACATCTAATTCAAGTACAACATATACAACTCAATCATGGACAATTAAAATAACTTATTTAAATTTATCAATAGATCAATCAACTAACTTTGGTAACTCAATGGGAGTAAATGTATATATAACTAAAAATGAAAAGAAATTAACACTTGCAGATGTCTGTTCTAATGGGCAAATTTTAAGTTCATGTATTGTAGCAATGGATGGAAAAGATGATACCCTATATCATCATACAAGCACGTTAACAAATGGAGCAGGTGATAATTCATATAGATATGCGGGAGCAAGTAAAAGTGTAAATAACTTTGTATGTTTTGGTTCAACAACAAACCCATGCCCAACAGATAATTTATATAGAATCATCGGAGTAATAGATGGTAAAGTAAAATTGATAAAATATGATTATGCCACAAGTACATTGCTAGGGACAGACGGAGACTATAGTGGTTCAGATACTCCAGATACAAATTATTATAAAGGAAGTTTAACATCAATAGATCAATATTATTGGAATAATGTAACAAAGAAAAACACATGGAGTGAGTCTAATTTAAATAAAATAAATCTAAATACAAACTTTATAAATAATATAGGTAGTACATGGGCAAATAAAATAGCCACAACAACATGGAAAGTTGGAGGAAATACTGAGGCTAATATCATAGATTCAGTGCCAAAAATAGCATATCAAAATGAAATAGTAAACCCATCAGAAAATACAACATATGATGCAAAAATAGGATTAATGTATGTATCAGATTATGGATTTGCAGCAAGTCCAAGTGCGTGGACTACAACTCTAAATAATTATGATGTTAACGATGCAAAAGGAACATCAATAAAAACAATAAATTGGATGTATATGGGGTATTATGATTGGATGATTTCCCGCATTTCTGCTTATTCGGACGATGCGTTTCTTGTGGTTAGCGTTGGTCGTGTGAGCAGCCGCAGTGTCAGTGGCTACTTTGGGGTGCGTCCGTCCTTTAATCTTTCATCTTCCATAACCTATGTATCGGGGAGCGGAAGTATGAGCGACCCGATTTTGATAAACTAGTACTTTAGGCCAAGCTTGTCTAGCGACGGAGGTGCTAGGCAAGCCGGCAATAAAAATGGGGTCGCGGTGTAGGGGTTCAGTAAAATTTGACGCGTTAGCCGCAATATGCGATTTATCGCATGAAGTGGCTGGGCAAAAATTAGTAACGTTGGCATTCGCATTTGCGATGTAAGTCCCAAATGGGGTAATATTGTGGTAGTATCATAAACTATGGTTAAAAATACAATTGTCAATATATTTGGATTAATTAATGAAAGGAAATGATATTAATGAAAATATTATGTATTGGTCATTCTAGCTGGGATATAACTGTTCCAGTAGATGAATATCCAATTGAAAATACTAAATATAGATATAATGAAAAATATAGTGCTGGTGGAGGTCCTGCATCAAATGCGGCCTACCTACTAGGTAAATGGGGTATGGATACAGTTATTGCTAGTACTATAGGTTCTGATGATTTTGGAACTAATATAAAAAAAGAATTTCAAGATATAAAAGTTAATACTGATTATATAGAAACTAGTTATGAAAAAGATACATCATTATCATTTATCTTAATAAATAAAAATAATGGTTCTAGAACAGTATTTAATGTTGCAACAGAACATCCAGCATTAAAAAAAATAAGTTATGATTTTGTACCAGATATTATATTTACAGATGGACATGATTATGGTGCAAGTCAAAATGCTATTAGTAAATTTCCAAATGCTATAACTATTATAGATGCTGGAAGGGTAACTCCAGAACTACTTGAACTATGTAAATATATAAAATATATAGTATGTAGTAAAGGTTTTGCAGAAACTGTTACAGGTATGAAATTTGATTATAATAATCCATCTACTTTAGTAGCTATATATAATAAATTACAAGATAAATATCCAAATAGTAATTTAGTTATAACTTTAGAAGAAAAAGGTTGTTTATACCAAGTAGGAAATGAAATTAAGATAATGCCAGGTTTAAAAGTAGATGCAGTTGATACAACTGGTGCTGGTGATATATTTCATGGAGCTTTTACTTATGGTATAGCTAATAACTTTGATATGGAAAAAACAATTACTTTAGCAAATATAGCTGCAGGTTTATCAGTAACTAAAATTGGTTCAAGATTATCAATACCTAATTTATCTGAAGTATTAGATTACTATGCTAAGAAAATGGGACAAGTAAATGATAACCAGTAAGACTCCAAAACTTGATTTACATGGAGAAATAACAAGTATGGTTGAAGTATTAGTTAATGAATTTATTAATGTAAATAAATTATCTGGTATAAAAGACGTAATAATAATACATGGAAAAAGTACTAATATTTTAACTGAAGAAGTACATAGAGTACTTAAGAAAAATAAAGATGTAAGTAAATATTATAAGAATAATTGGAATCTTGGAGAAACAATCGTTGAAATAAATATTTAAAGCAAAATAGTTGACTTAGCCACTATTTTGCTTTTTAATTTAATTGTGCTTATAATTTGGGTTAAACATGTTGAGCTTTTTTTGTTCTATTTATTTTTTTAATTCATATATTTTCTAATAAAGGGAGGAAATGATATGAATTGTATTATACCATTTACAAAAGATATTAAGTTTAAAACAAATATTGCAGAAATATTAAGTATTTCACTTGAACATGATTTTACAGCTAATCCAGAAGAAGTTTTAGGTAACTTTATTATAAGTGGGGATTATAAAACTCATGAAGTAAGTGTAAATAAAGAACATTTTGAATATGTATTACCATTTTCTGTTAATATGACAAGTAAGATTAATGAAGAAAGTGTTAATTTTGAAGTTGAAGATTTTACTTATGAAGTAATAGATAGTGATACTTTACGAGTAAATATTGAATATAGTATAAATGCTGAAGAAGTAAAAGAGGAAGTTAAAGAAGAAGACTTGTTTAAAAGAGTTGAAGAACCTGAGTTAGATAAGATTCTTGATGAAATAGAAGCTGATAGAGAAGAAAGCGTTGATGTAAGTGAAAGAGATATTGCGGATGATGCTAAAAATACAATATTAGATAGTATTAATAATACAGATGATGCATATATAACATATCATGTACATGAAATGAAAGAAACAGATACAATAGAATCTATATGTATTAAATATAATACAAGTAAAAATATAATTGAAGATTATAATGATATAAGTAATTTGAGTTTAGGAGATAAAGTAATAATTCCTGAAGTAAATGAATAAAAGTATTGAAATATTAAAATCTATTTATAAACCCTATAGATATACTATAAAAGGAAAATCTACTATCTTAGAAACTACTTGTGGAGATTTTATTATAAAACCTAAAAATAAAGATATAAATGAATTATATACATATTTAACTAATCGTGGTTTTATAAATTATCCTAAAATAATAGATTCATCTAGAGATGAAGTAAATGTTTTTGAATATGTAGAAGATATAAAATTACCTAAAGAACAAAAGTGTGATGATTTAATAGAAATAATAGCTAGTTTACATAATAAAACTAGCTATTTTAAAGAAGTAAGTGAAGATAGATTTAAAAGTATATATGAAGATGTATTAAGTAATATAAATTATTTAAGTAATTATTATAATACATTATATGAAATAGGGTTTAATGAAGTATATGCATCTCCTTCAAACTATATTTTTATGAGAAACTATTATAAATTAAATAGTGCTTTAGAATATGCTAAAAGTGAACTGGAAAATTGGTATAGTTTAGTAACTAGTGAAACTAAAATAAGAGTGTGTTTAATACATAATAATTTAGAACTAAATCATTTACTTAATGATAAATTAATAAGCTGGGATAATTATATGATAGATACCCCCGTTATAGATATAGTTAAGTTATATAAAAAAGAATGGAAAAATATAAATTTTAGTGAAATATTAGAAAGATATATGTATAAGTTTCCATTATTAGAATATGAAAAGAAGTTATTATTTATACTGATATCTATGCCTCCGGAGATTAAGAAAAGTGATAATGAATTTGAAAAATGTAAGGTAGTTAGTGAAGTAATGGATTATGTTTTTAAAACAGAAGAATTAATAAGGCCATATAATGCGGAGCATGAAGAAGAAAAATAAAGCTATTTCTATAAGTAATATAAATATGTTAAATCGAAATGGTAATATTAATGTAATAATTGCTTGGTAAAATATAAGTATACCAAGGATAAAAAGAATAATTACTGTGAAACCATTTCTAGGGCCTTGAAACTTCATATAATCACCTATAAATAGTATATGTTAATCAACCAATAATGGTTGATTTTTTAATTAAATGTTGGTAAAATTATATTAGTAAAGGTAGGCTAGTTTGATATGAATAAAAAAGGATTTGCGTTTATAGAAACAATAATAACTATAGTTATATTATCATCAGCTTTACTTTATTTATATAGTTCATATAGTGCTATTATAAGTGAAGAAGAAACTAGACTTCATTATGATGATGTAGCATATATATATTATACAAATAATGTAAGAAAGTTTTTAGAAGAATATAGTAATATAGAAGATGTAAAGAAAAATGCTTTTAATAATAGATATATTGAAGTAATTGGAACTGGTTATGATGGATTATTTGATAGTGATGAAAAGAATATGGCTGAAAAAATAGTACAAAGTTATAATATAAATCAAATTATTTTAGTAAAAGCTACTTTATTTAATGATTGTTTAAGTAGTGAGACTGGTAAATGTAAAGATTCATTTAGTAATGTTGGATATAATTTAAAAAATTATATTAACACTATTAGTGATACATCATATGATTATTATTTAATAGTTGAATATGCTACTAAAGTAGATAATGGAAATATTGTTAGTTGTAGACCAGGAATAGATGAAAGATGTAATTCATATTATGCATCTTTAGGAATATGAGGTTGTTATGAAGAAGAATGGTTTTATATCTGTAACTGTTATTTATACTTTCTTTTTAGTGTTTTTATCATTAATGTTATATATTGTAACTAATTTAGTGGTTAATAGAAATTTACTTAATAATATGAAAACTACAATTAAGAATGAATTAAATGATTCTAATTTCAATAGATATTTAATAAATCATTGTAATGATTTAATTAGAATGGATGATAGTTATAATAATAGCATTAAAGATAATTCATATAGATTTGTAGGAAATAATCCCAATAATTATGTTTCTATAAATGGGAATATTTTTAGAATAATAGGTATTTTTGATGGTAATGTTAAACTAATTGCAAATGATATTTGGCAAAGTATGAATTTTAGTAGTAATAGTAATATATATAGTTCATCTAATATTTATAGTAAAATAAATAATGATTATTTGAATGGGATTAATATTAGTGATTATATTGAAAATAAAGTTTGGTATGTTGGAGGTATTAAAGATAATGTAAATGCAAATCCAAAAGATATTGCAATTAATGAAGTTGGAGAAAATAGAAATACTGGAGCAACAGTAACTGCCAAAATTGGTTTACCCTATATAAGTGATTATATTTATGCGGGTGATGCAAGTAATAAAAATACTTATGGTACAGTAATTAGTAAAAGTAATAATTGGTTATATTCTAGTGATTTATGGTTTATAACAAGATATAATTTAAGTTTTACTAATGTTTATTATTTAGGAAATGATGGTTCATTAATATTAGGCAATATAAATGATGTAAGATTTGTAAGACCAACATTTTATTTAAAGAAAAGTACTAAAATTGTTAGTGGAGATGGAACACGTAGTAATCCATATCAAATAGGGTGATTGACATGAAAAAATTAAATAATAAAGGAAATACATTAATTGAATTAATAATTAGTATTGCATTAATGTCTGTAGTACTTGTTTCAATGATAAGACTTTTAGTGGATTTAAATAATACCAATACTAATAGTGTTTATGCTAAAAATAATGAAGTTGTTCGTTCAGAAATAATTAGAGCTATAGAAACTGATTTAAATAATTATAAATTAAGTAATATAAATGATTTATCTAATGAAGAAAGTGCTGGAGCTGTAAAAATTAATTTGATATTTAAAGAAAGACATGCTATACTTACTGCCAAAAAGAATACTATTGCATATAAAAGTGTGGATGGGAAAGTTAGAAAATGGACAATGAAAGATTGTGAAGTTTATACGGATAAAGCTAATTTAATATTTAGTGTGGATGAGAAGAAAAATATTTTTACATTACAGATAGATATTGAAATACATACAAATAATGATAAAAATACTACGGGATATAATAATTTATTAGATGATATTTTAATTAGTTATTATGGACATATAAGTGATTTAAATGGAGCATTTTTAAATACTAAATATGTTACTACTTCAAATCCATGTTTAGGTAAGAGTTGTTAAAATAATTACTATAATTGCTTGAATTATTCTTCCTTTTAAGAAATATTTATAATTTAAGCCTTGTTCATCTAAGATACATTTTACTTGGGTATGAATTGAAAAACCTCCGAAAGTAATAAAAAATATAGCTATAATTTCTTTAAATTTAATATTTAAATTAATTAAACTATTTAACCCTTGGGTCATTTCTAAAATACCTTTTATAAATATATCAAAAGGATAACTTATATTAAAAGTATTTATAATAATATTTGATATAACCAAATAAAATATAATAGAACCTAAAACCATTAAGTTAGTATTTATACTTGTTTTAATAGAACTAGAAATATTAATATTTTTAGATTTACCTTTAATGTTACATAATGGTAA